>ERZ842401.4097-NODE-4097-length-17315-cov-5.004114_pt1 | contig 17315 bp, 17 predicted proteins | sample MGYA00521270_ERZ842401 | MGnify/ENA primary metagenome ERZ842401 (study PRJEB31892, sample SAMEA3878208) | bioreactor metagenome | biome: Moose rumen | place: Sweden | collected 2011-10 | study: EMG produced TPA metagenomics assembly of the PRJEB12797 data set...
TTTTTTTTCTCGCCATTTATCTCCCGACAAAACGAGAAAATCACATTTAGATTTCAGTAATTTTATCTATGAGGAGGCAAAGAAACTTGGGGTTGGCCAGGATATAGTCTTGGCTGAAAATAATAATGTTGACTATGCCTCATTAATAGGATAATGTCATCATTCCGTATTTCAATGGCAACACCAGTAGATACAATATACAGTCAAAGCAGTGAGTTCATCATTGTGGCGTTGACAGGTGTTGACACGCTATGACTATCTACTCAGAAATCATAACAAATGTTTGACCGTTCGGCAGAAAATGCTTAACTTTGCGGTCTAAATTGATGAGTCATGACACAGAAACATCAAATACAGTTGTTTGAGAGCAAGAAAGTCCGTTCCGTATGGGATAGCGAACAGGAGAAATGGTATTTTTCCATTGTAGACGTATGTACTATCCTTACCGATCAGCCAGATTATGATCATGCCAAGAACTATTGGAAGGTGCTGAAGTTCAGACTTGTCAAGGAAGGGAATGAGTCGGTTACAAATTGTAACCAACTGAAAATGGTATCTCCCAAAGATGGCAAGCGTTATAAGACTGACGTGGCAGATACAGAGCAACTCTTCCGTATTATTCAGTCTATTCCCTCTCCAAAGGCTGAGCCTTTCAAACAGTGGATGGCACAGGTGGCGGCTCAGCGCATCGACCAGATGCAAGACCCGGAGCTGAACTTTGAACAGGCATACGAGGACTACCGCCGCTTGGGCTATTCCGACCGATGGATTAACCAGCGGCTGAAGAGTGTTGAGGTGCGTAAAGAGTTGACCGACGAGTGGAACCGTGCCGGTGTTACGGACAGCATGCAGTATGCTTCACTCACCGACATCATCACCCGTGGGTGGAGTGGCAAGACTACCAAGCAATACAAGCAGTACAAGGGGCTGAAGAAGGAAAATCTCAGAGATAATATGACCAATATCGAGTTGGCATTGAACATTCTGGCAGAGGCATCTACCACGGAAATCAGCAAAGCCCGCAATCCAAAGGGGTATCACCAAAGTGCTGAGGTTGCACGTCGTGGTGGCCAGATTGCAGGAGAAGCCCGCAAAAAACTGGAAGCACAGGTAGGGCACTCAGTCATTTCCAACGAGAAAGCCTCCGACTATCTGCCACCTGCTGACCATTGGCAAGAATTGGCAGAGGAAGATAAAGACGAATAAAATATGTATTCGCCAACCATCCTGATTTAATTTAATAACTCCACAGAACAGATCACACCGAAAGGATTTGACCTTCTGTGGGGTGAACGCACATCGAATGGAAAAGGGTGCTGGGGACTACATAAAAAAACATAAACGAATGCAATTTTCTATAAATTCTGCGTTATTATAATAGGTAGTACGAGTTTTTGCACTACTTTTGCAAGTCAAAAATACGGATTAGTGACCACAAAAGCGAATAACATGTTTGGAATACCAGATATAGAGAAGAAGAGTTTTCGCAACAATTTCATCAACAGAGTGGCTGTTGCGGGAACTTATAAAGCAAATAGGAGTTGTACAGCACAGCGACAGGCTCTTAAAGATCGATATTCCGATACGCTTCCTATGCAAAGTGATAGTCCTCAACAGCAATATCGTATCAATATTGATGTTAAAACCAATCAAACATCAGTTGATAGCAATGTTGATGATTCGGATCGTCAGGTGACGCTCAGAAGCAAGAATATGCAAAAGGAGCTGACGCTCTTTAACAATAACTTCCGTTATCATGAAAGTGGTGTAGCATACAGCTTTTCAACAACCTTTGATGAAGCCGTGCAACCTGCCATTGACTATTTGAAGGAAGTAGGAGTAGATCAGCTAAACATGATGAAACTACAGAAGACAAATGTCATAGGTTATGAGATGGCAAAGCAAACACCAGAAGCCGGCCCCATACCGGCTTGGCAGCCTGCCTCGAATCTGATAAACCCAAGGCTTGTTCCTCAATATGAAGCGATGTTGGGAACCGCTCAAAAGATTAAACAGCATATCAGTAATATTCAACTCAATGACAATGATTATGTGCTGACGCTCAAATATGGCTTCAACCTGACAGAGACGAAACAAGATGGCAGCATGGTTAAAGGGCAGGTTATTCTTGACTTGGAGATAGAGCGGAAAGCTTCGATTACTATTGGTGCTGTGGCGGACGAATTACAAATGATGCATCGGGAACTGTACAATGCTTTTCTATGGAGCATATCCGAGAACTTCCTTAACCTGCTTAATCAAGAAGGGGAGGCTTCGGCATGACAGCTGCTCCCATGTATTATGCAGAGACTGCGGAAGCGAAGTTATGGGAGGAGGATAGAAACCCTTCTGCCTACGTTGAGTATGTTAAACCTCAAAAAAGTATTGTAGAAAACGACAAGGACTTTCTTTGCAGATTCTTCATATATAACACTGAGGCCATTGAAGGAAGTGAAAACTCATCAGAAGTTTCCTATTTCAAGATTACGCAGACTAACACGGAAGAAGTAACAGAGGACGAGTCAGACATATTACGTGAGCAAGCGCAGGACGAGATACGTACAATCGCTAATTTTCAAGATGATTGGGATGGATATGGAGCTATACGTCCTTTGTCAGAATGTCTGAAACATGCTCTTGAGATTATCTCTAACAACAATATCCGTCTGGACTATTTGACTGATATATATCCAAACCCCAATGGAACCTTGACGCTGGAGTGGGAGCAGGATGACAATGAAATTGGGTTAGAGGTAGGAAGTCAAGAGTTCTCTTATTTCGCACATTTTGGCGAATTACATACATACAATAATCAAAAGCCGTATGTCACTGAGGAGCTGGAAAAACTCGCTGGGTACATCTCTATCTTGCATTAGAGTTTGGGCACGCTATGGAATACCGCCGCGTATAGCTGGTGACGAGCGTATCCTACGTACTGTCTTCAGCCCTATCAACGTCAGCGAAAAGAATGGAAAGCCGAAACTGAAGCCCAGTTTTATGCGACCGCCAAGTCAGCCAGATGAAGACGACCCATCCCACATGAGCAACAAGCTCTCCACTACACGATACGACTATGCAGGACTGCAGTTTTGCAGGGAGCACGCGCGTGCTCATCAGAGTGACCCCATGCGCCACTATTGGGGATTTGGAAAGTTTGTAGTAGCAGATTTAGAACAACCCTTCAATGCACAGGGCTTACTTTGCTCATGTAAGATGAAAAACAAACCGGCGAAAGATAATCCAGCCCATGCAAACATCGACTTAGGCTTTAGGCTGCATGAAGGTGAGACATTAGACAGTCGTATATCGGAATATCTAAAACATCTTGTCAATAAGGCTGAGGTGATAAAGGATCCTGAACCCACATCACCGCAATGGACAGGAGATCTTGTTGAAGAGCCCAAATACGGTACTCTGAATTACAAGCAAAAGAAATAGAATAACACTTTTTAGGATTTTCCATTTGGGATGCACTAATTCTGCGTCCCTCTATGCATTTGTGTTAATGGCTGAACAAAGCTTAAAAGATAAAACTATAAAAGGGACTGCATGGAGTGCGGCAGATGCGTTCTTGGGGCATGGTGTGACCTTTATTGTAGGTATTGTCTTAGCCCGTCTGCTATCTCCCGAAGAATATGGGCTCATAGGAATATGTACCATCTTTATAACCGTACTGACAGGTATTGTAGACAGTGGTTTTTCTAACGCCCTAATTAGGAAGAAGGACACAACAAACAATGATTACAATACTATGTTTATCACCAACATGGTTGTGAGTGTAGTGTTGTTCGGTTTGCTATTTTTTTATTCTCCACTCATAGCACAATTTTTCTCTCGATCGCAGTTATTGTGGTTAGTACGAGCTATGGGACTGGTACTAATACTTCAGGCTCTTAGTATTATTCAGGTTACAATTTTGACCAAGCGTCTTGATTTTAAGACAAAGACGAAAGCGTCTCTTATCTCAGCGGTTTTAAGCGGTGTTGTTGGAATAGGGATGGCATTCGTGGGATTTGGCGTTTGGAGTCTTGTTGGCCAACAGCTCTCTAAGCAATTGCTTTATACTATATGTCTTTGGGCATTGAATAAATGGTGGCCCTCATTCAAGTTTGACCGAAAGAGTTTCGAATATATGTGGGGGTTCGGCTGGAAACTGATGCTTTCCGGGCTGCTAAACAACGCATGGAATCAGCTTTATCAGGTTGTTGTGGGAAAGTGCTATAGCCCAACTACATTAGGACAATATAGCAGATCAAAAGAGTATGCTCATATCTTTTCTTCCAATTTCACCTCTATTATACAACGTGTCACTTATCCTGCATTATCTGAGGTCCAAGATGACAAGAAAAGAATGGTCGCAGCATATCGGATAGTCATCAAAATGACAATGTTTATTACTGCCATTTGCATGTTATCAATGGCCGCCACAGCAGAACCACTGATATACTGCTTGATAGGTAGCCAATGGCATGAGGCAGCAACATATTTACCTTTAATATGTATTTCTGTGTCGCTATACCCACTTCATGCAATTAACCTCAATATGCTACAGGTGCAAAATAGGACGGATATATTTCTTTATTTGGAAATAGTGAAGAAAGTTATATCAGTTGGTCCTATCTGCCTTGGTATCTTTGTGGGTATATATTGGATGCTTATAGGAAGCATTTGTGCGGGTATTATTTCATTTTTTCTGAACAGTTATTATACTGGTCGTTCTCTTGGATACAGCTCATGGATGCAATTGAAAGATGTTGCACCAAGTTATGGGGTGGCCATTGTAATTGCGGTATCTGTTCATTTCTTGAAATATCTACCGATAAACTATTGGATGGTCTTACCAATGCAGATTGTAGTTGGGGCAGTGGTGCTCTTGGCCGTATGCGAGGGAACTAAGTTCCCAGAGTATTTGGAAGTGAAAGAAATTGTTTTAAATTTTGCAAAAAAAATTAAGAAGAATAACGATGAACAATATTGATTACACGGTAGCAGTCAGATGCTATACGTTTAACCATGCTCCATATATAGAAGATGCTCTACGTGGGTTTGCAATGCAGAAAACGACATTCTCGGTTGTTTATTGTATAGTGGACGATGCAAGTACAGACGGGGAACCAGAAGTTTTGCGTAATTGGGCTACTAACAATCTTATTCTTAAGGCTGGAGTAAACGGAGGATATGAGAGGACTTCCTATGGCGAGAGGTATGTTGGTCAACTAAAAGATCATCTGTCTTTGTTTGTTATAGTACTATTGAATGAGAATCATCATGGAAAGAAAAGCAAGCTCCCCTATATTAAAGAATGGTATGATGTTGCAAAATACCATGCCATGTGTGAAGGAGATGATTATTGGATTGATCCATTAAAGTTGCAAAAACAGGTGGATTTTATGGAGAATCACGAAGATTGTAGTTTGGTATTCCACAATGCGTATATAGAGGATGCTGAGACTAAGACAAGGAGAGGAATTCATAAGATTTATAATAAATCACGTTATACCCCGTTATCACATATCATTAGAGATGGCGGCTTTATTCCAACAGCCTCTATCATATATCGGAGAGATTTGTTTGACCAATTTTCAGAGTTCCCTCAGAAATGTCCTGCGGGCGACATAAAAATTCAAACATATGCGGCATTAGTAGGTAAGGTGTATTACATAAACAAAATCATGTCAGTGTACAGATTGGTTCCTACATCTGCTACTCACATAATAATGAAAACCGCAGAGAAATACGTATCGCATCAGAATCAAATAATTAGTTGGTATCGTGAAGTTAATGAGTACACTAATCATCGATTTGAAAAAGATGTCAATGAAGCAATAGTTTTCTCAGAGGCAAGAATAATAATTGCACTTCGGGAGTATCATAAGTTGTGGAATCCTAAGTATTATCGATACATTTGGAATAAGCCCCTTGTTGTGAGACTTGGTATTCTTGTCGCGATGTGCGGACTAGGGAATGTTAGTAATTGTGTCCGAAAATATTTGAGGCACTAAAAACCGAATACCAACAGCTTTTGTAAAGGAGATCGTATGACGATATATGAAGTATTAGCATATTTGTGCCTATTTTTAGCAATACCCAATGATTTCAGAAATAAAAGAAATATTTTTTGGGCAACTGCTGGTGTTTTTGTTTTGATTGCAGCGATAAGAGGTTTGTCTGTGGGAACTGATACCATAAGTTATTACTATGGATTTACGGAATCGACTACGACAAATTTTACAGAAAAGGGAGAATCAGAATTTCTTTTTTCTTGGTGGACATACTTTTGTAGGACAACTATAAACAGCTACGATTTCTGGATGTTGGCTAATTATGGTTTGATGATTGGGCTAATTGCCTGGGCCATATTTAGGTATTCTTCAAATCGACAATTATCATTATACCTGTTTATTTCCTGTGGCTTCTATCTTGCAAGTTTTAATATAATGCGCGAATACATTGCAACAGCATTTATAGTGCTTGCAATAGCCGTGATGAGCGAACACTGGAAATATAGGTTATGGGCATTTTTATTGATAATGCTCTTTGCTGTGTTCATTCATAATTCAGCAGTAGTTGCCTTACCTCTTTTATTGCTTTATAAGCATAACGTTTCTAAGAATTTGCAAGCTTTAATTATTCTTTTCTCTTTCATTCTTGGCTTCTTTTATCTTAGTCGTCTATCTGATAGCTTGTTTTCATGGTTTATACCATTTGTAGGAGACAGGTATAAAGGTTATTTGACGTACGAAGGAGATAGTGGCGGACGAGGATTTATAGGTAACTTTGGAGTTAATGTGATGTTTTTGGTATCTTTGTTTTTAGCCAAAAGAAGTACATTAGAAGGTCTTTGGTTTAAAACATATTTTTTAGGAATGATTGTTTTTAACTTATTCGGTGGTATGTATTATTTAACCCGTTTGACAGACAATCTTTCGATAGTTCAGATAATTGTTATACCTTTAATCGCAAACGACCTGAGAAGGGAAGGAAAACGAAAACAACTGTTTTACTGGGGATATTGTTCCCTAATTGTTGTTTATAGTGTGAGCAGATTCTATCTTAAAGGATTGTCGAATCCAGATCTGTTGCCTTACGTTGTACGTATGGGAATACTTGGAATGTGACTTAAGTCGCAACGTCATAGTTTTTAAGGAGTATTATGAAAGTATCAGTTTTGATGGCAGCATACAATTCCAATGTGGAGTTGTTGAGACAATCTGTAATGTCGGTCATTAACCAGACCTTTACAGATTTTGAATTTATCATTGTCGATGATGGCTCAAAGAATCCTATAGAATCTACCGTGCGTTCAATTAGCAATGATGAAAGAATTGTGGTATATAGAAAAGAAAATTCTGGACTAGGGTCCTCATTAACGTATGGGATTAACAAAGCAAAAGGTGAATATATCGCCAGAATCGATGATGATGATTTGATGGCGCACGATAGACTTGAAAAACAAGTTGCATATTTGGATACTCATTCAGAGATTAGTTGCGTCGGTGCTCACATAAATTTCTACTATAACAATCGCTATATTCATTACCATAAATTCCCTTTAGAACATGATGAAATAGTAAAAAGCATGATTGCAAGGAAATGGGCAATGGCTCATACTGCGCTTATGTATAGAAAAGACTGTGTGGTAAAAGCCGGATGTTATCGACTTGAGGGGACGGGAGAAGATCTGGATTTGATACTACAGCTGAGCCTTATTGGGAAATTAGCAAATATAGATGAATACCTGCTATACTATCATATGAGTGTTGGAAGCCTTTCTTCAACGAATAGTCAATTACCTGGTCATGCATTTGCACTTAGGGAGTATAAAAAGAGTAAAGAATATGAGAAGTATGCTTCGGTGTTAGATAGATCTTTAGTATCGGTAGAAGCACAAATTAATGGAGTCAAGAAAAAACGAATACCATGGAGAAGAAAAATTTTAATTAGGTATATAAGATGGTTTGGGAAAAGAATACCTAAAACATTGTAGTTCTTTACAAAATTGATTTGAGTCAAGATTGATTGTCATAGGTAAAGATAGAAATCTGCAAGCAATCCAAAAGATGCGTAAGCAGTCAATTTTGATGTGTTGCAACAAATGATGGAATGAAATGCCTTTGCACTGACATTGCTTCTTACAGATTATGTTCAGTAGCTAGAATTTTGAAAAGTATCGGTTCTAATATCAGAGTGAGAGGTTACCTCTTGGCCTGCTTAGCATGTAAGCTTGAACATCCAAAGGGAAATGCGGTTGCCGTGACCAATCTCTGTGTCATCCACAGCTAACGAGAATAGCTGACATCACAGGTAACATGCATTTGACTCTGGAAGAAAATTTCTCGCTCACCCTCCGCATGCCATGATAATTGGATTACCAGCAAGAATAGTTGGTGTTAAGCTTACATTGGAGCATATCATGGAACATGAGCAAACTTTATATCCAGAAAAGGAACGATACAATATGCGTGCAGTTCGTCTTAACGGATTATTGGGGAAAGATACAATAAAGGAAATACCTTTAGATAGCTATAAGATAACATAAGTTAACCATCGCAATATGGAAAAGTATCGCCATTGCCGAGGTTATAGGAAGAGATAGCGTGACAGAAATTTGAGTCTAAAAACAGCCTAAATGCCCTGATTTTAATGGCGACTCAGACATCGCCATTGATGACATTGACCTCTTTGCCCATGTCGGTACGCCAATAGGACACAGCTCTTCTCTCTATTTTATGAGCAGCAGCCAATCAATAGTATTTCGTTAATCTATCATAAAAGAGGATGAGGGGACCAACAAAAGTCGATAAAATATTGTAATTTTGTGGCTGTAAACTGTTAAGATGACGTTTTATGGCAGAAGAAAGATTCAAAATAAAAGGTGAAAGGGCAGCTGCAAAAGATTCTTTTATGTAGGATAAAGAATGATTCCTTTTATATGTCATGGGTTAAAGTATATAGAACTATTTGTCACTTTATTTTGGCTTTGGCATCAACATCGTTGCTTCCGGCAGTCTATTTCATAAAGAGTGGGGTAAAGGTGTGCCACACGCCATGTGATGGCATCAATTTCGCGTTAGACTTGTTGCTATATCTTGGTGTGCCTGTTGTGCTTAGTATTCTGTCATTGCTTTGGATGAAAGCCCAGAGCAAAGATTCTATAAACAATGGTGTAAGCGAAATTACCCCAGTAAATCATGAATACCTTCCTGTATACCTTGGCTATGTCTTTGTTTCATTGAGTATGCCAAATACACAGAGTGGAGGTGTTGAATGGATGACGTTGTCGGTAGTCTATCTGCTGATTTGCCTGTTTGTGACCTGTTCGAAAACGCTCTGCTTTAATCCAATATTCATCGTTTTGGGGTATGGCTATTATCAGGTGACAACGAACAATGGGGTGAAGGTCTTCGTAATGACAAAGAGAACAATACAAAAAGGCGGTGAAAAACCGACCTTCCCTCATTTAAGAAAAGTCAATGAACTTGTTTACATAGAAAAGAGATAACTAATATGGGATGTTTTGTTGCTAAGCTGAAAGGTGATGACGAGCGCTGGTATAAACTGGCTGACCAGGAGGTGAATGATGACTATGAAGGCATCAACCTGACAGAGGCCGTGGAATATGATCCTAACAACACGGATGCAGGGCAGTGGTTCTATGTCCCAAATTTCAATAACAAAGATGGATTCCTTCCACTTCTGGATTCGGATTTTGATGTCGCGGAATTAGAGAGTTTGTCAAATGAGCAGTTCGCCAGTCGCAGTATAGATTTCATTGCTTATTATCATGAGCATCGCTACTATATCCAGAAATTCACCAAAGGTAATTTCCTGAAGAAAAAATGGTTTGCATGGGATGGTGATGCAGTGAGGTATTTTGAGGAGGACGGTCTGATCTATGTGAATCCGATGCCTAATTGTGTTTACGACAACCAGAATCACAGGATATACTTCATGGATATTGCCAAAGCATACACCTTGTTTGGAAACTTGAAACTCGACTACAAGGAGGCAACAGATGCGGAAACAACCCAGATGCTACAATCGGACATAATCCAGACAGTTAACTTTAATGCGTCGGGAGTTGGTGTCTCTAACCGCAAGCGCATCACTTCGATATTGACTAAGTACAATCAATATGAGCCGAATAAAAAGAGGACTTTGAAAAACTATATCAAAGATACTGTAGGGGAAAATCTTCCGTATGATGAGGTTACGGGGAAGTTTGCAGTAAGTAATGATTCCCAACTACGCCTTTTGCTGTATGGAATTCAACAAAGGTTCTATCAGCCGCCTTTGGATGAGGAGGTGCAGGTAGCAACTGCAACGACAGGCCTGTCAAAACTGATATAATAAGTATAGCATATGCTTCATTTTGAGGTTCAGAAAAAACAAGGACAAAGAGCTGATTATGGCCCTTCGGTAGTTAAGCCCATGCAGTTTCCTTCGTTTGTACTCGTTTTCAATGACGACTGGAACGACTATTCCTATTGCACATGGTTTGCGCTGTTCTATTTCGATGAGGACGGACAACGACATTTCGTAGAAGAACTCAAATTGTTGAAGCGTGGCGTTGAGAACACCTTTGAGGCTCTGCCACAGTCATGGAACGGTCAGCTTGACGATGATTTCTGCTCGCTGGGTATAGAGTCTTCGTACTACGCTAAACTATATAGCTTGTTTAGTGGCACAACTATCATCGACGACTTGCTGACAAATCTTCGCGACTGTGCTTATAACCAAAACATCTATGAGGATTTCATTGAGGACGATGGATTTAAGACATCATTGCTGCGAGAAGATTCTTCCGAACAGGCTGTGCTGGAGGCTACTTTCCTGTTGAGCGGAAAAGATAAAACGGCAGCTTATTCTTTTGGACTGCATTTTGCGCCTGACTACCTGAAGGGGGCATATACCGACTGGGATGTACGATTGCTATATGATGCACCACCATTTATGAGGGCGGTAGGATTGATTGGTAATAATGGCGTGGGCAAGACTCAAATGTTGAAAATGCTGATAAAAACCTCATCTCCAACGTGCAGGTTGCCCAGCCACTTCCGCTGTTCCGAAGTTGCCTGGCTATCAGTTCAACGCCGTTTGACGGATATGACAAGTTAGATGAAGAAAATCCTCGCATACCCTATCAGCATTTTACCATAGAGCAGAATTCGGAATATACAGAAGAGGAACTGCTGGAATGTATAGACATTATCTACAAGCGTCCGCTAATACACAGGACGGCAATGATTGCGCTTTACAAAAAGGCAATTGACGAACTATTGGGAGAAGAAGTCGGGGTATTCTTAAAGTATAACGAACAAACGGACAACTTCGACTTGGACAAGAATTTACTTCATGACCGGATAGATATATTGAATTCTGGGCAGCTCCATATCTTCAATCTGTTGACATTCATCCATGCCCATATCCACTTGACCTCGCTGCTGGTGATAGACGAGCCAGAGGTGCACATGCATCCGCAGGTAATAGTGTCGTTTATGAAGATGCTCGGTGACATATTGAATCGTTTCAGGAGTTATGCGGTAATTGCTACCCACAGCCCGCTGATTGTACGTGAGATGGTAGGGCAGAACGTGTATCTGATGCAGACCTTAGATGGTGGTTTCCCCAATGTGTCGAAAGTGTCCTTTGAGACTTTTGGTGCGGATGCCTCGGAACTCTATATGAATATCTTCCATTTTGATGAGCGTATGTCGTCGTTCTACCAATATGTGAAGAAAATAGGAGAAGAGCGGTCTTATAAGAAGGCTCTGGAGTTTATCATGCAGTTTGCACCCAGGCTTGGACTGAATGCAAGGTTGTCAATCAGAGACTATTTGGAAAGGGAAGAAGATGCATAATTTCAGCAAGCCTACAATAAAGGTTAAAGATGCCATCGCGGATGTTGGAAAGAAACTGCAGAGTCCCAAAAAGGAGTTCCTTGCTTCCAATAAGGATATACTGAAAGAGTTGTTTGAAACCTATGATGAGCTGGCAGCAAAGGACCAACTCCATACATTGTCAAGAAAGTGGACTTATGTGACTGGTATGAACGATGCTGAAAAACAGGAAGTGGCAGATAATCGCCAGAGGGCACACGATTTGTATGGTGATGACCGCCCTTTTGTGAATGCCCATTGGGAATACCTGACGGCAAAGAATGGTGGTGAGACACTATATTGTCCGATATGCGGACTGCACGAGTGCGAGGAGATGGATCACTTTGTGCCACGCGGTTTAGAATCTTTTCCTGAGTATGCAGCACACCTATCGAACCTGATACCACTCTGTCACAGTTGCAACCATAAGAAGCTCGAACAATTTCTGGATGAGAATGGAAAACGCATTTGTTTTAATGCCTTCTATGATGTGCTTACGTCAAGAGACTTGCTGGAATGTAGCATTGTGTTGGATCCTGATGACGGACTGCCCAAGATACAGGCATCGTTGAGTCCAGCTTTGGTTACTGGTCGCAAGCCAGATGACTATATCATCTCTACAGTGAAGAAGTTGGAGCTGATGCCTCGCTTTGTGCCGAAGGCAAAGTTGGTCTTGAAAAATGAGATGGCGCGACTGACGAAACGAGCCGGGCAGGACTGGGAGATCATTAAATCGGAGATGCAGGGGCTTTCAAAGGTTGGTGACGGCGACCCTGACGTGGTTACACCCGCTGTGCTTGGGGCAATAGCCAAGTCGAAGGTGATGGAGGAGTGGTTTAAGGCGCTGTAGTGTTTTTCCCAACCTATAAATTTTCACTTTTTTCGTTGATGGAAATGGAAAAGAATAACGACCGATACAGAATTGGGCGGGTCGGTGTCTAATAAAGGAACCCAAACATCCACAAGGGGATGGCGTTAAGGGCTGCGTATTCTATGTCGTCCTTTACCACGAATGCCTTCCCAGGCTCTACTGTTGCTAATTGTCTGGAGGTTTTGTTTTTTCCGCCAATCTCGAAGGTGAGACCATCGACCTCGAAATCTGATACAGGCGAAGAGATGACTTGGTGCCATACACTTGTCCAGACATAAAACAATTCTGCATAATTCACCGTGCAATTTTTTTAGGAATTGTGCATGGTTTGCCGTGCAACATTGAGCTTATACAAAGAATAAGGACAAATGTTGGGGGCACAAAGCGAATTACTATCATCATATTTTGAATACGTATAATGGGTAAAGACAAGTATATACAAGGGCAGGAGTTCTTCCGAGTTGGGAGGACTCGAATATCTGTGACCAATGAGGATGAGGCCATTGGGGACATCAAAGGGTTTATCCACAACGGGCAGAAGGGTTATGTATGTATCTCGACACTGCGGACGGTGCCTATCGCCAATAAGGATGATGAGTACTTTGAGGTGATGGAAGGCTCGCTGATGAATACGCCAGACGGTACGCCGCTGGTGTGGTGCGGTCATTGGTGGGGACTGAAAAATGTGCAGAGGGCATGTGGACCGCATATTTTCCCGAGGATGTTGAAGGATAAAGACCCAGAGTTGAAGCATTTTTTCTTGGGTGACACGAAAGAGACGTTGGCTGCGCTTATCAAAAAGGCAACAGAAGAATTTGGTGCATCAGTTGCAGGCAGCTACTCGCCACCATTCAAGCCATTAGAAGAATATGATATTGAAGGGATAGCCAAGATGATTAATGACAGTGGGGCTACCGTTGTGTGGACGGCTCTGCGAGCACCGAAGCAGGACTTCCTGAACGCAATGATTACGCCCTATCTAAATAACGGAATCGTGATGGTGGGCGTGGGGGCTGCTTTCAGAAGTGTCCTAGGGGTGCTTAAACAGCCGGACGGCATTCTTCAGAAGATGGGGCTTGCTGGACTCCTGTTCAAGAGACCGGAAACATCCTGGTGGAAGGAAACGAAGTGGTATTATGAACATGTTGCCTATCTAATGAAATATTATTGCGTGATTCATTGGAGGCGATTGACAGGTAAAAAATATTGGGAATTGTAGAATAATAATGGGACACAAGAAACCAACTTTGACTTATCGCATATTACGCGCTCTTGGCTTCAACTATCCTATTGAGGACTATGGCGATATATGCATAACAAAAGTAGTAGGGCAGACTATTACCAACATCTATCATCGGTTTTTATGCAAGCTGATGAACAGTACCTTATTGGAACCGTTCAATCCAAGGAAACTGAGACCTTGGATCATGCGACGCTTGGGGGCTAACGTTGGGAAGAATGTATTTATCGGTGAGTATGTACGTCCAGACCTCAATCACAGCAATCTCATAACTATTGAGGATGGAGTGCATATTGCTGCAGATGTGCGCTTCCTCTGTCACAAAAAAGACCTTTCTGGCTATTGCCTTGGTGACATATATGGTCAGCAGCCCTACAAATATGGGGAAATACATCTGTGTAAGAATTGTGCAATAGGCACGGGGTCATTGGTGATGCCTGGTGTGACTGTAGGTGAGGGTGCTGTAGTAGGAGCCGGATCACTCATAACAAAAGACATACCTGCTTGGACTATTGCTGTTGGTAGACCGGCAAAGGTGGTGAAAGAGATAAATGAGAGGGTGCAACCTAAAGAGTTTAAGGATTAAAGCATTTATCAGCGCGAAAGAAATCGGAATAATAATATTCTTATAACTGGATTCACCGAAATGATTGGCGATTCTCAATAGATGAATCCAAAGAGCCAAAGAGAGATCTTATTACCAAAGCCTATCTCGATGTTGTCGGCAACGGTATAGCTAACTGGTATATTGTATGGCATGGTTGTGCAAAGGTACGAATTACCCTTTTTGAAAAGCCATGGTATGAAATGTTTCTTTGCAAAGAAAGGATATTAACGTAGATGTTCAGTAGAGAAAGCCGAACATCCACAGGGGGATAGCATTAAGGCCTACATATTCTATGTCATCTTTGACCACGTATGCTTTCCCTGTCTCTATAGTAGCCAGCTGTCGTGAGGTCTTGTTCCTCCCGCCAATCTCGAAGGTAATACCATCAACCTCGAAATCTGATACTGGCGAAGATGTAACTTGGTGTTCTACGCTTGTCCATGCATAGAAAATGCTTTCTCTTACGGAACCTGTGTTTGGCGCAGTTGGTGACAATGCGTATGCAATATTGGGATTCTGAAGATACACTTTTTCTACCTTTTCTAACAGCTTAAGGCCATTGGCTTTCTCGGGGAGCAGACTGATGAGCCTTGCCTTTTCAAGCAGATGCATGTAGTTTGGCAGGGCATTCCGACTGATGTCAAGGTCGCGCTCCAATTTGGAATAATTGGGTTTAAAGGGTACACTCTGGGCGAGCATATAGAGTAGCTTCTTGAGTTTCTGCCGCGAAACAGCATTAAAATCGGCGAATTGGGGAATGTCGAACTCTACCACCTGCTTCAGTACACCGTTGAGGCGACGGAGGTAGTCTGCCTCTTGGAAATATGGATAGTAGCCCCCTTTGAGGTATAATGAGAGTTGTTGCAGTGGCCTGATGTCCTTCATGGGGAAATCTATCTCTCCTTTGAGTATCTCCTGTAGAGTATATGACGGCAATTTCAGGTGGTGTGATATGTTGATGTATTCGCGTAGTGAAAGACCATGAAGTGTATATTCCAACTTGCGACGGCTCAGGTCGGCTCCTCCCTGTTCGAGTTCTAGGATGGAAGAACCTGTAAACACCACCTGCAGACCAGGCAGCTTGTCGTAGATGTTCTTAATCTCGACTGACCAGTTGCGATATTTATGGATTTCGTCGATATATAGCTTGCGTCCTCCTTGCTGGTAAAAAAGTAGCGCAAGGTCGTACAGACGATGCTCACTAAAATAGAAATCATCTGCCAGTACGTAAAGAGATTCGTCGATGTTGTCAAACAACTTGATGTGCTGCAACAGCAGCGTGGTCTTGCCTACTCCCCTGGCTCCAAGGACGGCTATCAGACGTGCATCCCAATTAATCTGGTCATGCAGATAACGTACAAACGATGTGTCAACACGGTCAAGCAGTGACTTGTAATCATTGATAAGTGACTCCATAATTGCAATTTTGGTGCAAAGATACCAAAAAAAATGAAACTGCATAACAGAATGTGCAGAATTTAAAGAAAACTGCATTGTTTGCCATGCAATTTGTGGGTATTATGACGAAAAACGAAGAAAAGAACCTCGCGCTGTGCTTGGAGTCTGTGAAAGGATTTGCTAAGCGGTGCGTGGCGTAACAATAGCCAAGCAAAAGACATGAATATACTTGTAACTGGCTCCGCCGGAATGATTGGCGGATATGTGGTGAAAGAGCTCATTGAGAAGGGGCATACGGTCATTGGTGTCGACCAAAGGATGTCGGACGCTCAATTTGACGGGTTCAATCAGACTGTATTGGATTTGGCATCTAAGGCCGACGTGATGCAGCTGTTTGATGGCAAGAAGATCGACCGTGTCATCCATCTGGCTGCACTGGCCCATACGGCTGGTGTGAAAGACACGTCTTGGGAGGCGTTCAAAAGAGTGAATGTAGACTGTGCAGAGAACCTGTTTGAGGCGTGTGCCAAGCACGATGTGCCGGTGCTGTTTATCAGTACGGTGGATGCTATCGGCATGGTGAAGGGAGTTATTACGCCTGAGACGGAGTTGAACCCCATCTCCAACTACGGAAAGAGCAAGGCCATGGCAGAGGGTAGACTGAAGGAGATTTGCAAGGTGTGGAATATCTACCGATTCTCTCCTGTATATACTGCGGACATCAAGCGGGACATTGAAAAGCGCTATTACCTGAAATATCCTAACTGGGCGTATAAGATCGGCAAGGGCGAGCAGTTCGAAGTGCTGGATGTAAATGGTGCTGTGGCCGCTATGGTTGATTGGGTGGACAAGGATGTGGATAATACGATTCATATCATTAAAGACCCGGAACTGCTGGACATCAACAAACTGATTGAAACAGAGAAAGCCGAGGGAAGGGCGAAGCATGTGCTCAGGTTCCCGAGATGGCTTGTTGTTTGCGGCTACTATGCCGTCAGGCTGGTGTTCGGGAAGAGCAACAAGACGTACCTGGTGTTTAAGGCGTTGTGGCCGTTCCGCACACGGAATTAGGTCACACAGAAATCACGACAATCACAGATTAATACTTATCAAGAATAAGAGAATAATGGTGTATAGAGTAACGAAGAGAGTATTTGATTTTTTGTGTGCCTTGATTGGCATCATCGGCACGAGTCCGCTGTGGATCATTGCCATCGTGGGGATTCTGGTGTCCGACTGGGGCCCGATATTCTATACGGCACACCGGATAGGGAAGGGCAACAAGCCGTTCAAGATGTATAAGTTCCGTTCGATGCGGGT
>ERZ842401.4098-NODE-4098-length-17308-cov-14.183852_pt1 | contig 17308 bp, 18 predicted proteins | sample MGYA00521270_ERZ842401 | MGnify/ENA primary metagenome ERZ842401 (study PRJEB31892, sample SAMEA3878208) | bioreactor metagenome | biome: Moose rumen | place: Sweden | collected 2011-10 | study: EMG produced TPA metagenomics assembly of the PRJEB12797 data set...
ATCTTTTCGGAATGTTGACGAGTTCAATACATATGGCATGGATGCGAGTTGTCGCTGGGCGATTGGGCATGAGCTATCGCTATTCACCTTCGGTTTATTACAATTTTCCTTGGCAGAAAATATCTTCCGCGCAGAAAAGAGCGATTGAGGCGACCGCGCAGGAGATTTTGGACGTTCGTGCGCGTTATTTCGAAATGGCAAGATGTAAAGATGGAAAGATTGAAAGTGAAAACAAACTTTCCACCTTTCCATCTGACAATCTTTCCTTCTCTCTCGCAGATTTATATGATGAATTGACGATGCCGCGAGATTTACGGCTTGCGCACAGGAAAAACGACCTTGCAGTAGCAAAAGCTTACGGCTTTGAAGAAATTTTGGAGGATGAGCCCGCCATTGTCGCCGAATTGTTCAAACGCTGCGAGTTATTGACAAAAAATTGATTGTGTGATAGATTTTGCAGACCGAATTAGGAAAACTTAAGAGATGTCGACCACAGTATCACCGAACGAAAACCCCCGCGCAGAATTGGAGGACTGCACGGGGGCTTCGTTTTGCCATAACCGCTGGAGGTTCGATTAGCGGGCTGTCGAGTGTGTCTGGCTGCTACTTACTTTTTGAACAGCTTGTCGTAAATATAATTTCCAATGATTATGGAAACCACATTCACGGCGACCGATAAAAGGATGTCGACCATCAGTTTTCACCTTCCCTCTTCTCGGTGTCTTGCTGAAGTTTGAGGAGGAAGTAGCATCGAAATGATCATAGCAGAAAGAATTTAAGCCTTCAATAAAAAAAGCTCCGAAAAAAATTTTATCGGGGCATTTTTTTTTGCTATAATGGCTTCCGAGAAAAAATATCTGGAGGTGAAGCGGTGGACGAGGAAAAAAAATCCTGCGACTTGCAGGAAAATCTCCGCAAAATGATGCAGACGACAAAAAAATCCGATTTGGAACGAGCATTGCAAAGAATGATGCAAACAACCAAATCAACCGACTTAAAAAATGCATTTGAGAAGATGATCAACGTGACGCGCTCATTTGACAAGCAACTTGAGGAAAAACAAAAGGAAAGCGAACAGAATATTGCTGACGCCTTTCAAAAAATGATTCGGCTGTCTCGGACATTGGAAATTGAGAACGAAGAAGAACTTGCTCGCGAAGAAGAGCGGGCTCGGCGCAGTGAAAAGAAGATTGACAAGGTTAAAAAGAAAGTTCCGCGCAGAATTCGGAGTTTCCCCGCCGCCTTCAAAAGAAATCCGCGAGCCGTCATAAAATATTTTCTCGGAATGATTTTCGGGCGCGTGTTGGCGATAGTGCTTTATATTTTAATGGCATTTATCCCGGCGTTGCCGATACCGGACGCCGTTGCGAATATCAGCAAGCCGCCGGCGATTTTCGGCGAGGCGTTCAGATCTCTGCGCGGCTTTTTCACAGATTTTAATCCGCAAATGATAATAGCGACGGTAACGGGCATTCCGACGGACATAAACAAGTTAATTCAGAAAGTCGGGGAATTTTTTACCTTCTACGCGAAAAGAACGGGGAATTTTATAGTAAAAGCGATTCGGCACCCGCGCCTTGCCTTCGACGACACGCGAAAAATGATTCGGCGCAAGGCTCCGTTGTTTATTCGCTTGGCGCGGACGGCAGTCAGCGTAGCGTTTTCGTTTTTGCTGATAAAACTTGCGATGATTTTTCTCCTGCCGCTGTTCGGCGGTATCGCGCTTACGGTTTTGGGAATAAAAGTTTCGATAATTTTGTTCGTAATCGCCCGAATGATAGCGGACAAAGTCGGAGAACTTTTGGGCAAATATGTTTTCAATGGCGGAGTGAAACTTTTCAGCATAGCGAGGACAATTCGGGAGTCGCAAGTTGTAAAAGCGATAGGCGATTATCTGAAGGAGTGGCTGAATCAAGCGACAAACAAAAAATGACGCGGAGGAAAAATCCGCGCCATTTTTTTTAAACATTTCGCATGTAACCGCTTATCATGAAGAAACTCACGGTTAAGAAAATCACGCAACCGATGATTAGAATCAGCCAGTCGGGCGTATATCGCCAAATCAGTTCGTTGCTTAATTTTTCGAGAGGAAGCTTTGAACTTTTATGGGCGACGGGCATATAGAGCAGGAAGCCGAGCAAAATACCGAAAATAAGAATGCAAACCAAGCCGATAATGACATCAAGCGGCGGCAAAGAAAATAAGTCCGAAAAAACCTCGCTGAAAGAGTTATCCAAATCCATTATTCAACCTCCGATTCTGCCCAAAGAACGATTTTATTTTGTTCGCGAGTTTTTTTTAAGTCGATGATTCGCTGATTGCGTGAGCCGCGAAATTGGAGGTCGAGATCGAGCTGTTCTTGAATAAATTTTCCGTCAATCAGCACGTCGATATTTTTCAAAAGCGGTTCGGCGTCGGGCGGAAGTTCTTCAAAAGTAAATCCGGTGTAACACCAGACGTTGAGTCCGAAATTTTTTGCGGCGCGAGCAATTTCATTAGCCGAATTTATTTGCAGAAAAGGTTCACCGCCCGTCAAAGTTATTCCGTCGAGCAGGGGATTTTTTTTAATCGCGGAGATAATTTCGTCGGTATCGATAATTTTGCCGCCGTCGAGCGCGTGAGTTTCGGGATTTTGACAGCCCGCGCAGTTATGAAGGCAACCTTGCATAAAAATTGCAAAACGAATGCCGTCGCCGTCAACGAAACTTTCGGGCACGAGTCCCGCGATACGAATCTGCAATTTAATCGACCTCCGCCGCAAATTATAATTCTTCGCCTTTTAAGCGTCAACGAAATTTTAAAAATTGCGGCGAGAGCCCCCTTTTTTCTAAAGTGGGCACGCAAAACCATCTCGGTGTATTGTTCGATTGAGTCAATAATAAAATTTATTTTTAGGATCTACTTTTTCTTTGCTTGTCCAAAGAAAAAGTAGCAAAAAGAAAAGACCCCTCGCAGGGGCGTATCCGGCAAAGAAAACATCCTGTTTTCGTTGCCGGCGGGCGCACGTCCATGTGCGCCCGTGTCTTCGCCACCCGCTACAAATCTTTTTCATTGCTCATTAAAAAAAGGCGTCAATATCTGCGCGGAGAAAAATTTCTTGAAAATCTTTCAAATCGGCGGGGTGAAGTTGTTTTACATGAGAAAATTCGTAATCGCGACCGAGCATGCTATATTTTTTTTCTCCAAACTGATGGAAGGGCAGAAGTTGAACTTTTTTCGCCCCGACTTCTTTAAGCCGCTGAACAAAACCGCGAGCGTCGTCAAGCGAGTCATTATAATTCGGGATAACGGGCAGGCGCGGAAGAACTTCTTTGCCCGCGCAGATGGCGAACTTCATATTTTGAAGAATCGGCGCGTTTGAAACGGAAGTTTTTTCCTTGTGCTTAGTTTCGTCCCAATGTTTTATGTCGAAAAGGATTAAGTCAAGATATTCGATAATTCGGCGGAAAATTGCGGGCGAGGCAAAGCCGGTTGTCTCAATCGCGGTATGAATATTTTTCGACTTGAGAGCTTTTAAAAGTTCAACGGCAAATTCGGCTTGCATGGTTGCTTCTCCGCCGCTCAACGTGACGCCGCCACCGCTTTCTTCGTAGAAAGGCAAATCTTGCAGAACGATTTCCAAAATTTCGGCGACGGTTTTACGTTCGCCTTCGGGCTTGAGAGCGTGCGCGGGACATTTTTCAATACAAATGCCGTGCTCGGAGCAGATGCCCGCGCCCGAACATTTTTTATGATCGACAAAAATTTTTCCGCCGAGATTTTTTACGGCGAAAGTCGGACAGCTTCTTACACAATTATTGCAGTGCAGACATTTTTTTTCGTCCCATAAAATTTGCAGGCGCGGCTCCTGACTTTCGGGGTTGGCGCACCAAGTGCACTTAAGCGGGCAACCTTTGAAAAAAACAACCGTTCTGATTCCGGGTCCGTCATTTATGCTGAACTTCTGAATGTTAAAAATCATGCCGTAATTTTTTCTTTCGTTCATAACTTTTCCCTCCAAAAATTTTTTCCGATAATACTACAGAATTTATCAAATGTAAATAAAAAATTTACGAAAAGAATTGACTTGCTTTTAAATGCGTAATATTATGCGGTAAAAATTTAAAAGGAGGAAGTTGAAATGAAAGTTTTGACGGTGGACATTGACGGGACTTATCTCCGTTACGCCTGCATGGATGAATTTATGAACATTACTCGGCGCGGGAAGATTTTTACTCCGCAGGAAGGGCGCGAGGCTTTGATTGAGTCTGTCGGGAGAATTTTTGAGGCGGTCGGCGACGCGGAAGGAATTGCTGTTTCGATGCCCGGCATTATCGATTCGGAGAAAGGTTATTGCGCAATGGGCGGTGCGCTTCGTTACAACGACGATTTTTATTTTCGCAATGCGCTTTATGAACGTTGCAAAACGAAAATTCATATCGAAAACAATGCGAAATGCGCGGCAATGGCTGAAGCGGCAGTCGGCTCTTTGGCGGACGTTGCGGACGGTTTTGTTTTGATTTTCGGCACAATGATCGGCGGCGGCTATATCAGAGATCACAAAATTTATAAAGGAAAACATTTTGCGGCGGGCGAAGTTTCCTACATAATTTTGAACAGCGGAGGCAAGCTCGGCGATGAAAATTTTTGGGGCAGGAGTTTCGGCATTCCGAAATTTTTAAAGCGTTATTCGGAAGCCAAAAACATGGACATTGAAACTGTCGATTTGCTGACGATTTTTGACGCGGTACAAAAAGAAGAAGCGGAAGCGATTGAGTGTTTGCAATGGTACACGAAAGAAATTGCCGTGAGAATTTTTAATCTCCAGACGGTGCTCGACGTTGAGAAATTTTCAATCGGCGGCGACGTTGCGAAATATCCCGCGTTCATGGAAAATCTGCGCGGAAATCTCAAAGCTCTTTATGCCGAATGTCCGTTCAAACTTCCGCAAGCCGAACTTGTTACGAGCAAATTTTTTTACGACGCAAATTTAATCGGTGCCTTGCAATGTTATCTCTCCGAGAATATTTAGTTTCAAACGAAAATATTTACTTGACAAAACGAAACTAAAAATATATTATTTGCATACAATCAAACCAAAAAAATTTTCGATTGTAAGGAGTGAAGCTTATGGAGAACAGAGAACATTTCGGAGCTTTGACGGAACGCATGGAAGCTTTTCGCGAAGAAACTCTCGACCAAAAGCCTTATGTCGACGCGGAAAGAGCCGTGCTCGTGACGGAGGCTTACAAAGCGAATCAAAATCAGCCGCCTGTCATGAAACGTGCACTCGGCTTGAAAAATATCCTCGAAAAAATGACGATCTACATTGAGGATAAAACGCTTATCGTCGGCAACCAAGCAACAAAAAATTGCAACGCGCCGATTTTCCCCGAATACACAATGGGCTTTGTGATTGACGAACTCGACAAGTTTGAGAAGCGCGACGGCGATGTTTTCTACATTACGGAAGAGACCAAGCAACAACTCAGAGACATTGCGCCGTTTTGGAAAAATAATTGTTTACATGATCGCGGCATGGCTCTTTTGCCGGAAGAAGTTTTGGACGTTTTGCCTTCGCTCGGCATGGAAGGAAAATTAAATGCCGGCGACGCCCATTTAGCCGTTAATTACGAAAAAGTTATCAAGGAAGGACTGCTCGGCTATGAAAATCGTGTCCGCGATTTGAAAAAAAATCTCGACCTCACTCAGCCCGACAGCATCGACAAAAATATTTTCTACAAAGCTGTTTTAATCGTCCTTGATTCCGTTCGTAAATTTGCCTTGCGCTATTCAAAACTCGCGGCGGAACTTGCTGATAAGGAAACTGATTCAAAACGCAAAGCCGAGCTCGAAGAAATTTCCCGCGTCTGCGAAAAAGTTCCTTATTATCCTGCCGATTCTTTCCGCGAAGCCGTTCAAGCCGTCTGGTTTATTCATGTCATTTTGCAAATCGAAAGCAACGGACATTCTTTAAGCTACGGACGTTTTGATCAATACATGTTCCCGCTTTATCAAAAAGATATTCAGAGCGGCAAAATCACTCGCGAAGAAGCACTTGAACTTTTGACTTGCCTTTGGATAAAAACTCTTACCGTCCAAAAAATTCGTTCGCAAGCGCACACTTTAAGCTCGGCGGGCTCGCCCATGTATCAAAATGTCACTGTCGGCGGGCAAACTACAGATAAAAAAGACGCCGTAAACGAATTGTCTTTTGTTGTGTTGCAGTCAATCGCGCAAACAAGATTGACGCAACCGAATTTTACCGTCCGCTATCACAAAAATATTGACAAGAAATTTATGGAAGAGTGTATCGAAGTCATGAAACTCGGCTTCGGCATGCCCGCACTAAACAATGACGAAATTATTATCCCGTCGTTCATAAATTGGGGCGTCAAGGAAGAAGACGCTTACAATTACAGCGCGATTGGCTGCGTTGAAACTGCGGTTCCCGGCAAATGGGGCTATCGTTGTACCGGCATGAGTTATATAAATTTCCCGCGTGTTTTGCTCTGCGCAATGAATAACGGCGTCGACATGACGAGCGGCAAACGTTTTACAAAAGGTTACGGCTACTTCAAAGATTGGACGAGTTATGAACAGCTGATGGACATTTGGGATAAAACCGTTCGCGAAATGACGAAGTACAGCGCGATTGTCGAAAATGCGATTGATAAAGCCTCCGAACGCGACGTTCCCGATATTTTATGCTCCGCTTTAACAGATGATTGCATTTCTCGCGGCAAAACGATTAAGGAAGGCGGCGCGGTTTACGATTTTATCAGCGGATTGCAGGTTGGAATTGCAGATATGGCTGACTCACTCGCCGCGATTAAAAAATTGGTTTTTGAAGAGAAAAAAATCACGCCCGCGCAGTTGTGGGACGCGATTTTGGATAATTTTTCTTCGCCCGAAAATCAACGCATTCAAGACATGCTGATAAATGACGCGCCGAAATACGGCAACGACATTGATTATGTCGATGAATTGATTGTTGAGGCTTATGATTCTTATCTTGACGAAATTAAAAAGTATCCTAACACCAGATACGGCAGAGGCGTTATCGGCGGCATCAGATACGGCGGAACTTCTTCAATCAGCGCGAATGTCGGACAGGGTATGGCAACTATGGCGACGCCAAACGGCAGAAAAGCGCATGAACCGCTTGCCGAAGGTTGCTCGCCCGCACACAATGCCGACAAAAACGGTCCGACTGCAGTTTTTAAATCCGTTTCAAAACTTCCAACAGAAAAAATTACGGGCGGCGTCCTGCTCAATCAGAAAATGACTCCGCAGATTTTGTCTAAGGAAGAAAACAAACAGAAACTCATCATGCTGATTCGGACATTTTTCAATCGACTTCACGGCTATCACGTTCAATATAACATTGTCTCCCGCGAAACTCTTATCGACGCGCAACTTCATCCCGAAAAGCACAAAGATTTAATCGTTCGCGTGGCAGGCTACAGCGCATTTTTCAACGCCCTTTCAAAAGCAACGCAAGATGACATTATCGGGCGCACAGAGCAAACTTTGTAGGAGTTTTTTAAATGAAAATCGAACACGTTGCAATTTATGTAAACGATTTGGAGCGGGCGAAAAATTTTTTTGTCAAATACTTCAACGCCAAAGCTAATGACGGCTATCACAATCCTAAAAAGAAATTTCGCTCCTACTTTTTAACTTTTGACGGCGAGGCGCGTTTGGAAATTATGAACAAGGCGGACATGATTGACGCCGAAAAGTTTTTGACGCGCACGGGATTGATTCATATAGCGTTCAGCGTTGGCGGCAAGGAAAATGTTGACGCTCTCACCGCGCAGTTGAAGGCGGACGGCTTTGAGGTTATCAGCGAGCCGCGCACGACCGGCGACGGCTATTACGAAAGTTGCATTGTCGACATTGAAGGCAACCAGATTGAAATAACCGCATAACAGGAGGAAATTGGAATGAAACTTATCATTGACGACGCGCACATTGAGCAGATTAAAAGAATCTACAAATATTATCCCGTTGACGGCGTGACGACCAACCCGACGATTTTGGCGGCAAGCGGCAGAAAACCTTACGACGTTTTGAAGGAAATTCGCGAGTTTATCGGCGCGGACGCGGAACTTCACGTTCAAGTTGTTGCAAAAAATTGTGATGACATGATCGAAGATGCACATAGAATTCAAAAGGAGCTCGGAAAAAATACGTTCGTTAAAATTCCGTCGATTGAGGAAGGTTTTCGTGCAATGAGACTTCTCAAGGCTGAGGGCGCGAATATTACGGCGACCGCGATTTATACTCCGATGCAAGCATTTCTGGCGGCGAAGGCGGGCGCAAGTTACGCGGCTCCCTATATCAACCGAATCGACAACATGGGCTATGACGGCGTGACAATCGCACAACACATTCACGACATTTTTAAAAACAACAATCTCAACGCAAATGTTTTGGCGGCGAGTTTTAAAAATTCTCAGCAACTGCTGGAGCTTGCAGAGTATGGAATTGGTGCGGCGACTGCTTCGCCCGATGTAATTTTTTCGCTCGTAAAAAATGACGCCATAACTTCGGCGATTAACGTTTTCATTCGCGATTTTGAAAAACTCTGCGGCGAAGGAAAAACCATGAAGGATTGCGAGTAAGAGCCCCCCCTTTGTCAAAGCGTGGGCACGCGGAACCGACTGTCGCTGACTCGGCTTATCGGCTTGATTGAGTTAATCATTTCAATTTGTTTATTGAAAAACTTTTTCTTTGCTTGCCCAAAGAAAAAGTTACAAAAAGAAAGGGCACCTCGCGGGGGCGTCGCCGCTTGAACATCCTGTTCAAACGCGGCGTGTTGGGGCGGCGTCCATGCCGCCCCTTCTGCTAATCACCTCGATTGATGATAATTCATTTGCCGATACAAAACTTGGAAAAAATTTCGTTGATAACGTCTTCAGAAACTGATTCGCCCGTTAATTCGCTTAAGTTTTCAAGCGCGGCTCGCAAATCTATCGATACAAAATCAATCCCGAAATTTTTTCGGACGGTTTCTTGGGCTTCATGCAAATGTTTTACGGCTCGGCGAAGAAGATTTGCCTCGCGTTCGTCGCGGACGAAATTCATTTCAAAATCAATCTTGCCGACGCGCTTGGTTATCGCGTTCAAAAGTTTTTCGGTACCCGCCCCGCTCTTGAGAGAAATTTCAATCACCTGCGCGGCGGGTATTTTTTTTTCAATCTGCGCGGCGGTCGTGACTTGCGGCAGATCAATTTTCGTCAGCAAAATAATTGCGTTGCGATTGGGCAGGAGTTTAAAAATTTCTTCGTCTTCGCTGTCAAGCGGACGTGAACTGTCGAAAAGTGCAAGAATCAGTTCGGCATTTTGAGCACAATTTTTGGCGCGGGCAATGCCGATTTTTTCAACGGCGTCGCTTGAATTTCTTATGCCTGCCGTGTCGATAATTTTCAGCGGAATGCCATCGACATTTACAAATTCTTCAATGCTGTCGCGAGTTGTGCCGGGAATGTCGGTAACAATGGCGCGGTCTGTTTTGGCAAAAAAATTCAACAGGCTCGACTTGCCGACATTCGGCTTGCCGATAATCGCAGTCTCCAAACCTTCGCGCAAAATTCTTCCCGCCGTCTGATTAGCCAAAAATTTTTCCAGCCGTTCAATCTGCGCGGAAATATTTTTATCAACTTCGCCTAAAGTCACGTCGTCAAGATCGTCTTCGGGAAAATCGATTGTCGCTTCAATATGCGCGGCGGAATTCAAAATCGCCTGTCGAATTTCGCGAATTTCCTTTGAAGTTTTGCCTGCCAACTGATTTTGTGCGACGGTCAAGGCGGCTGAAGTTTTGGCTTGAATCACATCCAAAACCGCTTGCGCTTGAGTCAAATCAATTCGCCCGTTAAGAAAAGCTCGCTTGGTAAATTCGCCGCGTTCGGCAGGACGTGCGCCCGCCTCGAAAGTCAACTTTAAAACTTCGCGCAGGACGACGCTTCCGCCGTGACATTGAAGTTCAACGACATTTTCTTTTGTGTAAGATTTCGGAGCACGCATGATTAAAGCTATCGCCTCGTCAACAATTTCGCCCGAAAAATTTTTCACATGCCCGAAAATAATTTTCCTGTCTCCGATAAGCGGCTTGTCGAAAATTTTTTGGGCAATTTTGATTGAATCTTCGCCGCTCAATCTGATAATCCCGACGCCCGCCGCGCCTGCCGCCGTTGCTATCGCGCTGATTGTATCTTCATTCTTCATTCCCAATTCCTCATTCCTGATTAAAAAAAATCCCGTCGCTTTGACGGGCAAAAATTTATTTCTTGTAAACATCATTCCTTTTTATTCTTCCATCAGTTTTTCTGCTTTCGCCGAGAGATAGTAAATATCGCTTATCATTTCAATCGTTGCTTCCTTTGCAACTTCAGAAATGCCTTCGTTTTCTTCTTCAATCAAATATTCTTCAATAATTAAGTCGTTAACGGCGTCGATTGCAATATCAAACGTCATTTTTATTTTCATTCCTCCACCAAAAATGCTTTTGTAGTTCCGCCAAATTTTCTTCGCTAGGATTTTCTTTGTATTTGTCGCGAGCTACTTCATAATCATACAACTTTGCGTCGTCGTCAAAAATTCTTTCAAGCAATGCTCGGAGCACAATTTCAGAAATGGTTTCGCCCGTATCGCTCATGTATTGTTCAACAAGTTTGGTTTCTTCGTCGTTAAAAGTGACTTGAAACTTCATGTTTTATCTCCTGCCGCGCTTGGGCGTGACGATAACGTAGCGATAAGGTTCTTCGCCCGCGCTGTGAGTTTCGACGCGATTATTATCCTGCAGTGTCATATGGATAATTTTTCTTTCGTGACGGCTCATCGGCTCAAGCTTAACTTCCTTGCGAGTTTTAATTGCTTTTTCGGCGACGCTTTTTGCCAATTTCGTAACTATTTCTGCGCGGCGGCGGCGATAATCTTCAACGTCCAATGTGAAATAAATTTTTTCTTCGTTCTTGCGATTAACTGCCAAGTTCAGAAGATATTGCAAGGAGTCGAGGGCTTGCCCGTGTCTGCCGATTAAAATTCCCAAACCTTTTCCGTTCAAATTGAGAACACAACCGTCCTCCAATTCTTCAACTTCGATTGTGACTTCAAGTTTCATTGCCGCGAAAACTTCCTGCAAAAATTTTTCTGCCGCCGCAATAATTTTTTCGCGGTCAACGGGAGCAGGCTCCGAATGTTCTTCCTCAACGGGCGAAGGCTCCAATACCGGCTCAAATTTTTCTTCGGGAGTTTTTTCTTCCTCAACCCGCGCAGGTTCTTCTTCGACAGGTTTGACTTCGGAAATAATTTGTGGCGGCTCGGAAATTTTTAACGTTGCGCGAATTTTGGCAGGCGTTCCCCCGAATAAGCCCAAAAATTTTTTCGACGGCTCTTCCAAAATTTCAACTTCAAGCTCGTTTTCTTCAACGCCGAATTCTGCCGCCGCCGCTTGAATTGCCTCTTCAATCGTCTTGCCGGTTTTCTCAATCACTTTAGCCATTTAAGAAGCCTCCTTGTCGTCTTCTCTGTTTGTCCACCACTGTTGAACAATCTGCACGACATTCATCGTCACCCAGTAGAGCACCAGCCCCGCCGGAAATTGCAAACTTATCCAGCCGATAAATAACGGCATTATTATCATCATAACTCGCATTTGCTGATTGGCTTCGCTTGTGTTTGACATCATTTTTTGCTGAAGGAAAGTTGTTGCCGCCGACAAAAACGGCAGAGCATAAGTCGGGTCGGTTTCCGAAAGACTCGGCAACCACAAAAACGAAGGCGGTGCTCCGCCGTAGTCGAAACTGTACAGCGTGTAATACATGCCCATCAAAATCGGCATTTGAATTAACATCGGCAGGCAACCCGACATGGGATTTGCGCCTTCTTTTTGATAAAGCTCCATCAATTTTTGTTGCATGACTTTAGGATTGTCTTTGTACTTTTCCTGCAACTTTTTCATCTGCGGCTGAATTTTTTGCATAGCCTTCATTGATTGGAGTTGTTTTTTCGTCAGCGGGTAAACCAAAATTTTTATTAATATTGTCAAGAGAATTATTGCCAAGCCGTAGCTGGGGACGCCGAGCATTTCCGTCAGCGAATACAGCGCGGTTAATATGGCGTTCATTAATTTTTCTATGGGCTCGAATATGCCGCTGAAAATTCCGGGTTCGTCCAAAACATCACCTCCAAAAAGCAATTAGGAATTAGGAGTTAGGAATTAGGAATGAAGAGAAGATTTTCAATTATTAATTCCTCATTCCTAATTCCTAATTAATCCACGGGGTCGTAGCCGCCTTTGCAAAACGGGTTGCAACGAAGAATTCTTTTCAAAGCCAAAAATCCTCCGCGCAGTGCTCCATATTTTTCTATCGCCTCAAGTGCATAATTTGAACACGTCGGCACAAAGCGACAACACGGGGCTTTAAGCGGCGACAACCACTTTTGATAAAACTTTATGATTGATATTAAAAATCTTGTCATGATTTGAAAAGTTTGGCGCGTTTGCAAATGTCCAGAAAAGCTTTTTGCGCGTCTTGAAATTTTGCAGTGACGAGAAATTTTCTTCCGACAAGAATCATTCCGCAATCGCGGCGGAGAGAATTTTTATTTAGCCTATAAGCCTCGCGCATCAATCTTTTTACTCGGTTGCGAACAACTGCGTTGCCGAGCTTTTTTCCCGCCGCAAAACCGACTTTGCCGTTATAACGTTCGTCGTTGACGACTAAAACAACCAGCGCATGATTCGCAAAAGATTTTCCTTTTGAGTGAACCGCTTTGAAGTCGTGCTTGCCGCGATAAATTTCGCTCTTGCGCAATCGAAACATTTTCCATCCTCCGCCCGCCGATAAAACGAAAAAAAAGGCCACTCCGATTAGTGACCTGCCGCACTCTCAAGCTGTAAGCACTTTTCTGCCACGCTGACGGCGTCTTTTAATAACGAGCCGCCCGCCCTTTGTTTTCATGCGTTCGCGAAAGCCGTGCGTCTTTTTGCGCCAATGACTGTTTGGCTGGAAAGTTCTCTTCAAGCTTGCCACCTCCTTAAAATTAATTTCATAGATAAACGCATAAATTATAGCCGCGCAGAAAATTGCTGTCAAGCAGGTTTTCTTTTCATTTCTTGCTTTTAAACAAGTCGTCAAGAACAGCAAGACTTATTTTTTTTCATCAATGAGAGAATTCAATTTTGGAACGTATCAATTTAACAGCAAGATCTGATAAAATTCTTTCGGCACGAAGTCGGGGATTCTTTCGTTTGACAGAGAAAAATTTTTGCTAAAGACGAAAAAGATGCCGACGCTTTGAAATGGGCGTTCAGTAAATTTGATATCGCTTTGAAAAATCATCGCGGCTACATTTCAAAAAACGAGTATACTTTTATGCAGAACGGTCAAAAATATAATCGCAATACGGTTTGGGGCTACATTTACGAACAATACAACAAAGGAAGAAGATAGCAAAAATTTTGTGACGGACAGACAAAATCGACTGTCCGCTTTTTTTGTTGACGCTCAGCCTTCGCAATGATAAATTATCTTCATCAAGTAACGGGAGGTTAAAAATTTTGAGTGACAAGAAGAGTGCAGAGGCGGAGAAAAAATTAAATTTGCTTTGATCCGCCTGCTCAAATGACGGCGACTGCAATGTTTTGGAAAAACCGATTTGCAGAATTTTGTACGACATCATCAATTATCACGAGGAATTTATGAGAAATTTTTTTAGTGACGTGTTGAAGGCGACGTGAAGTAAAAGTTGAGGCTCGCGACCAAAATGAACAATGCCATCGTTACTTGGAAACGACGAGAAAAATAAATAAAAATTTTCCTGCTCGAATGTATTATCTGACAAAAGACGGACACGCGCCGTCATCTGAAAGTTTGAGCGGCGAAAAAGTTTTTGAGAATGATTTAATCTCGATTGGCAATGAAACAGGCGTTGTTCTCATCACTTACCGAGATGAAATTTTGAATTGGCTTGAGAATTGTTCAAGGCATTTGGCAAGCAATAACGAAAAAAATCTTTGCCGGCAGTTGGAACTTTTTAAAGACATCATAAGGGAACATTTGAAAGCGTGAGGGAAAATTATGTACGAAGAAGAACCCGGCGAAGACTTCAAGCGAGAATACTTTGAGACAAATTTGAAAGCCGCAAAGATTGGTTTTGTCGAATCAATGCGCACGGTTGCGAAATCGTATTTGAACGGATTCGGCGTTGAGAAAAATTTTGACGCAGGCGACATTTCAGCCGCCGTTGCACTGGGAGAAATTTGCCAAGAAAAAAATATCGAGAAGGCAATTTTTTACTTGTCGAAGGCGGCAGAGGAAAATAATATCGGAGCGATAAAAAAGCTTGTCGGAATTTATGAAGCGCAGAATAATTTCGAGAAAATGTTTGAATGGTATCAAAGGGGCGCGAATCACGGCAATGATAACTTCATGAGAGAGGTTGCAAATTGTTATTTGAATGGGCGCGGCGTTCCGCAAGATGATTTGAAGGCTTTGGAGTTGTATATTAAAGTCTTTGAAATCGGTTGGAGCGGCGACAGTAACGATATGCGCATGGTCACAAAAATTTACAACAAGCATTTCAAGTTAAGCAACAAAAAATTTTTGGGATATTATCGTCTGCGGCGTAAAATACAATGAAAACTTTCTGCTTTAAGCTTTACAAATCCGCTCGTAATGCCAAACTGCACAAGCAGATTAATGCGGCAGGTTTGACTTTCAATCATTGCTATAAATTCTTCGGCAAATTTCTGAACCGCAAGCAGTGCAAGATGTCGTCGAAAGAATCAATCGCTCTTTTGAATTGTTTTTCGCTAACGTCAAGTGCAAAGTACGCTGTTCGCCACCCAAATTCAAAAAATTTCGTCGCTACAAATCTTTCACGCTAAAGCAAACGGGCTGGAAACTTGACGAAGACAACCTTGTGACGGACGTCAAAAATTTAGAAGTCGAGACGCGAACAGGTAAAAGCTCGAACAACAGGCGCAGAGCACGATTACACCTTGCACGGTTGAATAAAAAAGCGGCGAATCAAAGGCACGATTTCCACTTCAAATTGGCGCGAAGACTTTGCCTTGAATACGACACGATTTGCATTGAGGATTTGAATGTGAAGGCAATGCAGAGAATTTTGGGCAGGAAAATTTCTGATTTGGCTTTTGGCGACTTCGTGAGAATTTTAAAGTACGAGGCGAGTAAAAAACAATTATTAATGAGCAATGAGTAATAAACAATGAATTTTTAATTGCTAATTACTAATTGCACATTGCTAATTGATAAAAGGGTTGGGGCAACGACCCATACAGGAGATTGAGTAAGACTTCGCTATCATTAGAAGCATCGGTTGTTGATAGCAGAATCCCCCCATGTGGGGAGTTTGTCAATTGACGTTAAGCCGCCGTAATGTTAAAGTTAGAAAACTAAGCAACAGGAGGTTAGGAATTTTGAGTGACAAGAAAATTTCTGCGGAGGCGGAGAAAAAATTATCGCCCGCCGAAATTGTCGAGCGCACGACCATCGCCGACGTTTACCGCGCAGATAAACAGCTCGCCGGAATCGTCAAGAAAACAAAACTCATTCCGAGCGATTTTTTTTCGGAGCTTAGCGGCAACGAAATTTTCCTCAAGCCCGAAAACATGCAACACACAGGCGCATTCAAACTGCGCGGAGCTTATAACAAAATCAGTCACTTGACCGAAGACGAAAAAAGTCGCGGAGTTATCACGGCTTCGGCGGGTAATCATGCGCAGGGCGTTGCGTTCGCCGCGCAGAAACTCGGAGTCAAAGCGGTTATCTGTATGCCCGCAACCACTCCGATTTTAAAAGTTGAGGCGACAAAAGCTTACGGCGCGGAAGTTGTTTTGCACGGCGACGGATTTGACGATGCTTATAAACACAGTCTCGAACTTCAAAAAAAATTCGGCTATGTTTATGTTCACCCGTTCAACGATTTGGAAGTTTTGCTCGGACAGGGAACAACCGCGCTTGAAATTATAAATGAACTTAAAGACGTTGACGCGATTTTGGTTCCGATTGGCGGCGGCGGTTTTGCTTCGGGCGTTGCGCTCGCGACAAAAGTTGTCAGCCCGACGGTAAAAGTTATCGGCGTCGAGCCCGAAAACGCGGCTTGCATGAAGGCGGCTCTCAGCGCGGGGAAAATTGTTTCGCTAAAAAGTTCGGATACCGTTGCCGACGGTTGCGCAGTCAAGACGGCGGGCGATTTGACTTTTGCTTTTTGTCAAAAATATCTCGACGAAATTATAACCGTCAACGAAATGGAAATTATGTCCGCGTTATTGTTTTTGATTGAAAAACATAAACTCATTGCCGAAGGCGCGGGCGTTTTATCTCTGGCGGCACTGAACAAACTCGGTTTCAAAAATAAAAAAGTCGTTGCGATTGTCAGCGGCGGCAACATTGATATTTCCACACTGTCCGCACTGATTGACAAGGCATTGATTGTTCGCGGCAGAATTTTTTGTTTCGGCGTTTTGCTTGCCGATAAGCCCGGCGAACTTTTAAATGTCTCGCGAATTCTCACGGAAGAAAATGCCAACGTCATTAAACTCGAACACGACCAAGCCCGCGTCACGGACAGTTTTAAAAAAGTTGTGTTGGAAGTCACGGTTGAAACGCACAATCAAGCGCACATTGACAGAATCGTCCGCGCCTTGAACAAGAACGGCTACGAGATTGAAAAAATAGATCTCCTGCGCTAAAATGAGAATCATAACAGGAAAAGCAAAGGGCTTGAGGTTGAAGACGCCCAAGAATTTTTTGACGAGACCGACAAGCGACAGGATTAAAGAATCTGTCTTCAGCATTTTGAACGGGCTGATAAATTTTTCGGAGATAAAATCTGTGCTTGATATTTTTGCGGGGACGGGAGCTCTCGGCTTGGAGGCTGTATCACGCGGCGCGAACTCGGCAACTTTTATCGACAGCTCGACGACGGAAATTATTCGCGAAAATATTAAGCAGACGAAGTTTGAAAATTGCGAAGTTCTGCGAGGAGACTTTGAAAAAATTCTAAGGCGACTCTCCAAACAAAATTTAATGTTCGATTTAATTTTCAGCGACGCGCCGTATGCAAAAGGACTTTCGCAAAAATCTTTAAAGCTTGTCGCCGAATTGAACTTGCTGAACGAAGGCGGTTTGATGATAATTGAACACGGCGCGGAAGAAATTTTTGAAGATTTGCCGCCAAATTTTAATCTCGTCCGAAAAATAAATTACGGGCACACGACAGGAGTAACAATTTTCCAAAAACACAGCGGGTAGTTAAGACCCGGGCGCACATGGACGTGCGCCCGCCGGCA
>ERZ842401.4099-NODE-4099-length-17308-cov-10.672926_pt1 | contig 17308 bp, 15 predicted proteins | sample MGYA00521270_ERZ842401 | MGnify/ENA primary metagenome ERZ842401 (study PRJEB31892, sample SAMEA3878208) | bioreactor metagenome | biome: Moose rumen | place: Sweden | collected 2011-10 | study: EMG produced TPA metagenomics assembly of the PRJEB12797 data set...
ATGATGTAAGCAATTCCGTGCTCCTCAAGGTAATTAAGGAGCTCAAGCGATGGATACCCACGGTCAAAAATTATCAGTGCCTTCTGCCTTATTCCGATTCTTTCCAGCGCCTTCACGTTTTCTTCCGCCGCCTGAATCTCGCTTTTCTTCACCGTGCATATCTGGAGGTCTATGAAGAAGTCGTTGAGCACGTCGAACAGTCCGCTTATAAGGCATCTTGCGGGGGCAGATTCGCCATCGTTCCCCATCGTGCCGTAAGTCTTCCGGTTCTCGGCTGAGTTCGGAATTTCTGCCCTGCTCCCGTCTATTGCCAGCACGATGTAGCCGTTCCATGTCCTCACCTCGTCCACCGAGGCGTAGAAGGATTTCATGTACCTGTCGTTCATGAAGCTGAACACGCCGGGATTGAGGTTCAGCCTTGCCTTTAGCCATGCCCATTTTGATATTGCTTCTAATCCGCTGGCTTTCAGGAAATTCCTTATTTCCATCGCCGCGGTCAGTCCTTTCCGTGTCATGATGCTCGTGATTATATCACGGACTGGCATTTTCCGCACCCTTGTGAATGCGTTTTTGTTCTTTCCCCTTGCAATGCTTGCAATTTGCTCACCGTCTTGGAACGAATGCAGCTCACTGTATCGCTCTTCATGTTTCCCCATGGAATTCCCACCTATGTGAAAATTCTACTGGATTTCGAAAATTTTAAACAGCAGTCCTTAAGTTGATGATGTTAGGCATAGCCCCTCTTTACGGCGCCATATTCAGCGCCTTCCTGAAAGACTTCGTTTTCATAATAGCCTACGCGCACCGTCTTTTGCCTTGCGCTCTCTGCGGACAGGGAAAAGGCCGCCATGCAGCAAAGCACGGCAGCAAAAAGACACGCTTTGTTCATGCTTTCCGTATTTCTGCCTGGGCACGCCGCCTGAAATCTTCCTTGATGGCTTCAAGGCGCTTCTGGTCGTCTATGCGCTGCCTTTTTGCCTCTTCCTGTATGCGCTGGGTTTCGTCTATGCCGCTCGTTATCGTGCGCCAGGTATTTTCAAGCGTCTCAATCTGAATAGAACTTCCCGATGCCATCTTCATCGTGAGCTTGGAGATGTCCGTGTTGTTCTGCGCGTTTTTCAGGAGCATTTCGTTTGTCTTCTTGTCAAGCTCGGAGATTGCTTCCGCCTGCATTTTCTGCCGCTTCAAGAGCATTGCCTGGGCAAGCGCCTGCTTGAACACGGGCAGCGTCACCACGAAGGCGGAATTGATTTTGCGTACGAGGTTGTAATTGCTGAACTCCATGGTCTTTATCATGGGGATGGACTGCATGGCGACGTTTTCCGCCATACGCAAATCCTGCGTGCGCTGTTCGAGCATCGTAAGGCACTGGTTCAGGCTCGTAAGCTCAAACTGGATGGCATTGTCGCCGGTGCGCGCCATATCGTCCTGCCGCTGCTGTATATGGGCTTCAAGCTCCTTGCATGCCTGTTCCCCTGCGAGTATGTACTTTACCAGCTCGTGGTAGTAGCCCACGTTTGCGTCAAAGAGCTGGGCGAGCTTTTTGTTTGAATCCTTTATCTCTTCCTCATAGCCGCGCAGCTGCACGTAGACCTTGTCCACCTCTTCGCCCATCGTGTGGTACTTGGCGAGCATGGCGTCAAGCTGCTTCTTTACGTTACCGAAGAGCTTTCCGAAAAGGGAGGATTTGTCTTCCTTTATCTCGTTGATGTCGAACTTGGACATGATGTTTGCGAGCGTCTTGAGCATTTCGCTTGAGCCGCCAAGCTGGGCGATGTTCATGCTGTTGAGCACCACGTCGGAAGCCTTGGAGATTTCCCCCGCGGCATCCGCGCCGAAGCTCACAATGCTGTCCATGTTCGTGATGTCGATGGCGCTCACAAGCCTGTCTATCTCTTCGGAATTGGCAAGCTGCTGTGACATCTGCTCCCTGTCCGCAACGATGTCGTACTTTTCCACCGCCTGCAGCTCGTTCTGCGGTACCGGCTGTGCCGCTGACTGCGCAGGCTGTACAGCTGACTGCGCCACTTTGCTGAAATCAAGTCCCATAGTCTATCCTCGCTTAAAAAATATATCGTGCAGAGACCTCCGTCCCTGCTTTTGTTTTGCAGGAGCAATCTTCAAATCGGGAAGCTGCATATCATAGATATAGCCCCCTATCTGATGCTCCTCCATCATATTCCGCGCAAAATGCTGCCCGCATATCTCGTAACCGGTGGGCACAAAGCACACGATGTCAAAACCGGCAAGGCTCAGGAAGGCAAAGAGGACGGCATCCTCAAAGCCCATCATGGACTCGTCCGTGATGACGCAGAGCAGCTTGGGGTTCTTCTTTGTAAAGTCAAAGTTCTGCAAAAGCTTTAAAAGCTCCTTGTTCAAATTGAGCACCGTTGCCGCCGCCGTAAAAGCACGCACGCTGTCTGCCGTTCCCCTGACAATGCCGAGCTCAAGGAGCAGCTGCAATTTGTCAAGGATATGCTCCTGCACCTCCCCGCGGAGGAATGCGTAGGGGTAATCCTTGTGGTTCCTGACCTTATCCTTGAGCAGCCTGCCTCCCCGAAAGAAGGAAGCACAATGAGGGCGCATGGGGTTTGGCGCGGCGGGGTCCACAAAGGGAAACTTCGTGATAAGGAAGGACTCTTCCTGCAAAAGCTCCCGTATGCCCTTCCAATAGGCGGCAACGTTCCCGTCCTTTACGCCCGATACCTTTGCAAAGATGACGGGAATGGTCACGCCCTGCCCGTGGGTGGCAAAGTGGGGGCGCAGGTTCACTTCCTCTTTCCAGAGTATGGGGATTTCCTCGTACATGGTCTTGAGCACGAAGCTTTCCGCCTTGGCGTACTGCCTGTTGCGGTACATGCCCGAATCCTGATACAAAAGCGTGTCCAGCTCCCGCTCCGCATAGTACGCCGTCGTGCCCGCATGAAGGTCGGCACTCTGACTGGGGAACTTTGCCACGGCAAGGCTCCCTGCGTAGTGCTCCTCGTATAAAAGGGAATCAGAAAGCAGGCACTGCTCGCTCAGGTCGGGAACAAGCACCAGAACATCGGCGGGGAGGCATTTCAAGAGCCGCAGAAAAAGCGCCTCGTTGCGGCTCCGGCACGCGCCCAGATGGATAAAGCAGCCTACGTCATGCTGCCCCCGCTTTGCAAAAAGAAGCGGGGTGTAGCGGATAAGGCAGCAGAGCAGATAGATGCCCGTGTTCAGAATCCTGTTTGGCTGTGCCTTTTCGCCGTTCACGCCGTCAGCCTCCTCAAGCATCAGGTCTATGAACGCCTTGTGCATAAGGCTGCCCAGTTCCCCGCCGGCAATCAGCGGGATGGAAGAGCTTAAGGAAGAAAGCATCTGCATGATGCCTGCGTCTTTTTCGGGCTTTTTGATGGAGGCTGTTTCTGACGGGCTTGGCGGCGGAATCCTCCCTTCCACGATGACGGGCTTTCTCCCGCTTTCTTCAAGGCTCAAAAGGAGCCGGTAAAGGGAGGCTTCGTAGTCCTTTATGTCCTCAGCGCCGCTTATCCGGCAGAAGCAGTTGTAGAAGTACTTTCCTTCCGCCTCCATCGCGCGCAGGGCAGGGGAAGTCTTTACGGCACCGAGTATGCCGCCATTTATCCAGGCATTCGTGCAGGCTTCGCGCAACGGAGCAGGGAGGCAAGCTGAGCTGTAGAGCTTCTGCCGCAGGAGGGAGTCCTGCACGTCCTCTGCAATCTTTTTCAGGGAAAAATCAGGGGGAAAAGCTTCAAGGCGGGAATCCGCAAATGGCTCTGAAAGAGAGGAGTCAGGGTCAAGCTTTTTGTAACGTTCTTCTCCATTGGGACCGCCGCTACCGCCATATAAAAGCAATACGATGTCCGCGCCTGACTGTGAAAGCAAAGATAAAAAGGAAAGCTCGTAGCGCCCCAGCTCCCCGCCATCCCCGTAGAGGATTTTCGGCGGCTCAGCTTTCCCCAAAAGGGCAGAGACGCGGGAAAACTTAAAATAGAGCCAGCACATATATTTGACAAAACAGTTTTTGACAACGCTTTCGTTCTTCCCCGACTGGCGGAGGGAAATCAGGCTCTTATACAAGGCTCCCGCCAGCCTGCGCCGCCCCTCCGCTCCCATGCGGGGAAGCCAGCGCTCAAGGCTTGAAGAGATATATCCTTCATCAAGCGAAAACGCAGTGCCGAGCACTTCTTCGTAATAGCCAATGCTGTTCCTGTCGGGATTGCCGAGGGGACCTTCCAGCACCAGTCCCGCCTTTCCCGCCGCCTCGTAATAGCGGCAAAGAAAGGCCATCACGTCCGCGCTGCAACCGCTTATCCGGCAAAAATAGACGCCTTCCCCCGCCGAAGCCTCGTTCCTCGCGCTTCGGGCGGTAAAGAAGTCATCTAATTTCTGTAGCTTCAAGCGGCGGCTCAGCATGGCAAAAGCCTAGTTTGCGGACAGAAGCTCTATCTCAAAGATGAGGAAGGAGTTTGCGGGAATGATGTCGCCCACAGCCCTGTCGCCATACGCCATATCAGGCGGCAGAATGACGGTGCGCTTTTCGCCCACCTGCATATCCTGCACCTGCGCGTCATAGCCCGGAATCATCTGCCCCGCGCCGGTAGTGAACTCGAGCGCACCGCGGCCAGCCGACTCGTCAAAGACAGTGCCGTCAAGCAGCATGCCCTTGTACTCCGTGGCGACGTTGCGACCGGAGCCGCACTTTGCGCCGGAACCCGCTTTCTCTACCTTGTAGTAGATGCCGTTCTCGTCCTTCTCGTAGCCGGGATAGTTCTTTTCGATGATGGCAATCTGGGAGGCAAGCTTCTGCTCGTTCTCCTTGCGCTTTGCCTCGCGGGCAGCACGGGCATCTGCCTCTGCCTTTTCCGCAACGCTCTTGCTCAGGCGGTTAAAGTCAGCCTGCGTAGCGGTGAATGCCTTTGCCTCATCGCCGAGCCTGTGGATGGTGATGCTCTTGATGATGTCGCCCTGCTTTACGGAGTCCACCACCTTCTGGCTGTCCTTGTCAACGACGTGCCCGAAAATCGTGTGGTGCCCGTTGAGCCACGGCGTTTCCACATGGGTGATAAAGAACTGGCTGCCGTTTGTTCCCGGACCCGCATTTGCCATGGCAAGCACGCCGGGACCCGTGAACTTGAGGGAATCCACAAACTCATCGGCAAACTGGTAGCCGGGGCCTCCCGTACCGTTGCCGCGCGGGTCTCCGCCCTGAATCATGAATTTCTCAATGACGCGGTGAAACTTAAGCCCGTTGTAGAACTTCTTGCCGCGCGCCGCATCGAGCGTGCCCTCGGCAAGGCCGACGAAATTGGTGACGGTGAGGGGTGTCTGCTTGTAGTAAAGCTCCACGAAGATTTCTCCCCGCGTGGTGCTTATCTGGGCAAACACGCCCTCCTTTCCCTTCAAAACCTTAGAACTGTCCATAGGTTTACATCCTCCGCTGCTTAACAGGACGCAGCCCAAAAGCAACGCCCCCAATATTTTCTTCATATTAGTAACTCCTTAAAACTGATTGCAGAACCAGTTGAAAATTGCCGTCAGACGGGTGCTGAACGAATTATACATCAACTTCTCGAACATCTTGAGGGACGGGAACTTTGCCTGCGTCACCAGGTACACAGCCATATCGTCCCCGCAGTCGCTTATGACGAGGCTTATGATGAGGTTCCCCGGGGTGATTGCCTTGATGGGTCCCACCTTGAGGGGACCGAGGTTTTCAAAGGTGCCGCTCACTTCGTCGGGACGCTCAAAATAATCGAGCTTGTAAGACGCCTTGCCGAAGGAATTGTCATGCAGCACACAGTAGACGGTCTTGCCGTCAGCGCTGCCCGCAGTGTTGTCCTCAACGCGCGTAAAGTCATTGGGACCTGCGATGAGGTGGGCTTCCTTGTAGAGCACTTCCTCCTGCTTGTGGCTGGTGGAATAGTAGCGCATTCCCTGCATCTTGCTCACCGAGCGGATTATCTTGCTTGCGTACTCAATCGTAGTCTTCGACGGCTGCCCTGAGCCAAGCTCCTCCTTGGGGATAAGGTACAGCGTCTCCACCAGAAAGACGGGCTTTTCCTCCGTGTTGGTCCAGGACGCGGCAGCGCGCCGCCCCGCCGGAGTGTCGGGATAGAGGGAAAGCACGGCATCATCCTTCATATAGAAGCTTCTCTCTATGCTTCCCTTTTCCTTCAGCTCTTTATATGTTTCCGCACCAAAGATGGCGGAACCTTCAAGCGCAAAAGCGCTGCTCCCCGCCATGATGAGGGCGGAGGCAATGATGGCACATCTGGCAATAAGGCTGCATTTCATGGGCAGACCTCCTGAAAATATACTCAGCGCGCGCCTCTGTAGATGACCCGCACCTGCTTATATAAACCATCTCCCTCGCTTTTAGTTTCAATATCTGCGATATCATTTAAAGTGGTGTGGATAAGCCGCCTCTCGTAGGGATTCATCGGCTCAAGCAGCGTGGAACTGTGCGTGTGGCGCACCTTGTCAGCCGTCACGTAGGCAAGGCGCACCAAAGTTTCCTCGCGGCGGATGCGGTAGTTCTCGCTGTCAAGGATGATGCGGATATCCTCGCGCCCCAGATGCCCCGCGTAGACGTTTGCGAGCAGCTGCATGGCATCAAGGTTCTTTCCCTTGCGTCCAATCAGTATGGGCGAGGCGGAACTGGTGAGCTTTATGCCCATCTTCTTGTCCTCGCGGAACATCACCTCCACGGTGACATCGTAGCCCATCTTGCAAATCATGGTCTTCACGAACTCTATCAGCTTCTGCTCAAACTCGTTCTGCGGCATGGGATTTGCCACGAGGGAGGGATTCTGTGCGCGCTCCGTCACATTCGGCACAGAGCCGTCAAACTCACCCGCAACGTTCTCTTCGGAATCCACGGGGTGCACAGAGATGCGCACGTAGCCCTTCTTGAAAAGGGATGCCTTCTGGGACTCCAGTATCTCAACATCGAACTGGTCTTTTTCAAGCCCCAGCTCCTGGGCAGCTTTCTCTATAGCCTCTTTCTCTGTCTTTCCTTCATATTCGTATACCATATAAAAACTCCTTCTTGTCTAATGTAAAATTGTATTAAAACGAAGAGCTATCTTCTCTTCTTCTTTTTGCCGCCCTTCTTGCCGGAGGCGGCAGGGTGAACCACTGCCGGCTTTGCGCTCGAAAGCTCTTCCTTCTTTGCCTTCACCATGCGGTTGATGAGGAGCTGCTGGCCTATCTGCAGGACATTGCTCACCGTCCAGTAAAGCAAAAGTCCGCTCGGTACATTGTAAAAGAGGAAGAAGAACATAAGCGGCATACCGTACATCATAAACTTCATGGATGCCTGTGACTGCGTGTTCATCGCCGCGTTGCCGTACTGCGTGATAAGCCCGTTGAGCAGCTGGGAGCCGGTATAGATGAAGGGCAGAAGCCGCAGCGTGCTCCCCAGCCACGGAATGTTGAAGTTCAGCTTCACGAGCGTGTCGCCCACGGAAAGGTCGTCTATCCAGCCCTTGACGAAGCTTGCACCCCTGAACTCAAAGTAGTTGTTGAACACGCGGTACATGGCGAAGAGCACCACCATCTGCAAAATCATGGGAAGGCAGCCGGCGGCAGGATTGTAGCCCGCCTGCTTGTAAAGCTTTGCCGTCTCTTCCTGCATCTTCTGCGGATTGGGATTGTCCTTGTACTTTGCCTGAATAGCCTGCATCTGCGGCTGCAGCTGCTGCATCTTGATTGAGCCCATCGCCGTCGTCTTGTTGAGCGGGAAGAGCACTATCTTCAATATAACCGTCAGGATGATGATTGCCACGCCCCAGTTGTGCACCACGCGGTATATCATCTCCATAGCCCACTTGAGCACGCGCTCCACAGGAGAAAGCAGGCTTCCCGTGTTGAGCGCCTCGTTAAAGCGGGCGTTGACGAGGTTCCAGCCGTTCCTGTCCGAGGAATTGTATTTAATCAGCTCCACCTCGCTCCGCGGCCCCACGTAGACATAGTAATCATCGGTGATGTTCCCCGAAGAAATCGCAGAGCGCGTGAGGAATACCTGTGAGTTCTCGTAGCCGTCAACCTGCGCGTTGGAAAAGTTCACCGTCGGCAGCATATTCACCGGAGCCGCCGGCTTGACGAGCACGGCAAAGTACTTGCCGCCCACGCCTGCCCAGTCATAGCCCCTGGTGTACGGCTTGGCGCTGAAATTCGTCTGCACCCGCTTGTTCCCCGCATAGGCGAGGAACTGGCGCATCTCGTAGCGGTCGTTCTTGCGGTCAAAATGGGGGCCTATCTGCGGGGAAGTGCGCAGGGTGTAGGCAGCGCCGTCCACATTGAGCACGTCCTCCTCGCCGTCGCCCGCGTTCACCGTTATGGAAAGGCGGAAGGCGTAATCGTTTTCCTTAAAGCTGTAGAGCTTTCCGAGGCGGAACTTATGCTGCCTGCCAAGCTCGTCTTTGCGGTAGAAATCCTTGTAAAAACCTATGGTATAGTCATCTATGCGCTTTACGTTGAAGACGTCGTTCACCGCCGCCCCCGTCGAAGAGCCGAAGGAAAGCGAAAAGGCGCGGTTTGTGCTCGTCACGTTGTCAACCATCTCCACGCCGAGCCCCGTATCCTTGTCCAGATGCTCGCGCAGCTGCAGGCTTACGATGTCTCCGCCGCGGTTTGTGAGCACCGCCTTTATCTTTGCCGTGCTCACCGTGTATTCAGCTACCTCTGCCTCCGCGCTCTCTGCTTCTCCGGCAAAGAGGGAATTCTCCTGGGAAGAGACGAGCGCCTGTGCTTCGGCATTGCGCTGTTCCTGCTCTTCTTCCTGACGGGCAAGTTCCTGCCGCTGCTGTTCCGCGGCTGCCTGCTGGCGCGGCATGATGTAGACATAATCAAGGACAAGATACCCGAACAGCACTATGCCGCAGAGGATTATAGCCCAGATTGTATTTTTATCCATAAAAGTATGTTCCTTAAAAACGTAATGAGATTGGTCCTCAGGGCACGGGGTCATAGCCTCCCTTAAAGAAGGGATTGCACCTCAGTATCCTGAGCATGGCAAGGCAGAGCCCCTTTACGGGCCCGTGCCTCTGCAATGCCTCCATGGCATACTGCGAACACGTAGGCGTGTAGCGGCAGCATGGGGGAAAGAGCGGGGAGATAAACCGCTGATAAAAGCGTATCAGGGCGCAGAAGAAGGCTGTGGCAGCCCTTCCTGCTCCCTTAACAAAGCTGCTTTCTGGCATAGTGTCTTAAATTGCTCACACCGCGAGTGGAACGAGTCATTTCCGGGGTAGACAAGCAGGAGCATGTCAAAGCCGGTGTTCAGGCGTGATTTAAAAAAACGATATGTCTCACGGCTATAGCGTCTGGAGCAGTTGCGCTCCACGGCGTTTCCATAAGAGCGGGGGAGGGGAAAGGCAATGTGGTTCTTGTCCTGCCCGTTGGGCATATAAAAAAGCTTGGCGCCTGCCACGCTCACCCGCTTTCCGTTCTTGAACAGTCTCTGTATGTCGGCGGGGCGTTTTATGTGCTCTTCCCGCCTAAAACGCCCTGTCTTCAAGAAAGCTCCCTGCAATCCTTACATCTTGTCCGTCTGGCACTTTCCGCTTACATAAGGCTTCTTCTCGTCCGAAACGGTCAGCTTCCAGCGGCCCTTTGCGCGCCGCCTTTTGAGAACGAGGCGTCCGCCGCGAGTCTTCATACGGGCGCGGAAACCAAACTTTCTATTGCGTTTTACTTTGCTAGGCTGGTATGTGCGTAACATATAGTAACCCCTCTATTAGTGTAGTAAGGGTTATAATAGCAAATTTATCAAGAATTGGTCAACAGGGGGATTTAAAAAAGTGAACCCGCTCCCACACAGAATATGTCCATGACTCCCTTCCTCCTTTCTTCTAAATATTCTCTTAAAGCATTACACTCTGTGCATATCATAGCACGAAGCTCTGCATCCTGCAATCTCTGTATGCTAGCCCATATCCGTCTTACGACATAAAACAAAGTGTTTTAGGACGTAAAACACTTTGTCTTAGGCTTTAAAACGTTTTGTTTTAGCGCTTAAAACGAAATGTTTTAGGCACTTTCTAGTTTGATTATAGACGTGCTCACCTTCCTGATTAAATAAGGAAAAGAGCATAAAAAAAGCCCGCCCATAAGTGAACCAGACTTCGGCGGGCTTCTAACCAAACTCAACGGAGGCGGTCGCTCATTCGCTCTGCGTCCCCGCTTGTTTTAACTATACGGCATTGTTGCATTTTCGTCAATCTTCTGTGTGGAACGGCACGGAAATCAACTTGTTGAAAACATTTTAAGCCTCATGTCTGTGTCTAATTTCCGTGGGAGCGCCGTCCACACTGCTGCGAAAGACATCCTGTCACAGGCTTTAAAACGTTTCGTTTTAGAAAATGCTACCTCGCGACAATTCCAGATGCCAGCTTGAGGGCGCAGGAGATATGTGCTATAATGACACTATGAACACAGAGAAGAGAGTTAAATACTACAGCAAAATACAGCAGTTCTGCCTGATGGACGATGAGTTTATGACAGTCTTCTTTGATAATGAGCCAGAGTGTACCGCCTATGTCTTGCAGATTATCTTGGACAAGCCAGACCTGCGCGTAACCGAAGTGCAGAGCCAGTACAATCTGGGAAACCTCTACGGGCGGAGCGGCAGACTGGACGTAAAGGCGACGGATACAGAGGGAAAGCTGTACGATATCGAAATACAGAGGGCAGACAAGGGCGCAGGGGCAAAGCGGGCGCGCTTCAATAGCGCCCTGCTGGACACGCGGCACCTGAAGACAGGGCAGGACACAGAGAAGCTGCCGGAAACCTACGTCATCTTCATCACAGAAAATGACGTGCTTGGCGCGGACAAGGCGGTATACCACATAGACCGCATTGTTGCAGAGACCGACAATCCATTTGGCGATATGGCACATATCGTCTATGTGAATAACCACTACCGCGGCAATGACCCCATCGGCACCCTTATGCACGACTTTGCGTGCAGAAATACAGCGGAAATGAAAAACGGCATTCTGGCTGCCAGAGCCAAAATGATAAAGACAGACGACGACAAGGTGGAAAAGATGAGCTATATAGTAGAAGAATTGGTAAAAGAAGAGCGCGAAGACGCTTTAAAAACAGGACGTACTGAGGGACGCATTGAAACCGCTATCCAGTTGCTCAGGCAGGGCATTATGTCCGAAGAGCGGGTGCAGGACTTCTTTCACTTTACTCCAGAACAGATGGCTGTGGTAAAGGGGCAGAGCGAAGGCATCAACATCGCTAACATATAGTACAAAGCTTTTTACAATGCAGGGTAATTTGTAAACGTTGCCGCCATTGCAATTCCAGATGCCAGCTTGAAGGCGCAGGAGATATGTGCTAGAATGTTGTGTATAAAAGCAATATTACGGAGGATATGATATGAAATCAAAATGCTTTTCTATTTTTAATGTTATTTTAGTTTCTCTTGCAATTATTTCCTGTTCATCAGGAGTGAACGATAGCAGTGATGATGCAGTCAGCCCTGTTGCGAGTGAGCCAAGTATTTCGATAAAAATGAACAGCACGGGAAGGACGGGACGGAGTGCATCGTTTTCCGCACGTGCAGCAAGAAGCGCGATTGGCAGTGACGATATGTACCTCGTATCCGTCACACTCAAAGGCACAAACTATGAAGAAACAAACAGTATAGCGCTTCCCCCTGAAAGCACAAGCGCTTCAATAAGCTTCATGGATGTTCCTGTTGGCGAAGTCACCGCCGTTGCAATTGTGCATAACCGCTACCACAAAAAATGGACGGGAACCGAAAGCACTACGCTCAGCACCGAAGAAGGCTCTATGGAAATTCCCCTCACGGAGGGCGACTATGATTTGTCCGGAATGAAAACGGGAGACATCGTGCTGAGCACAGGCGGCTATATCACGAGGAGTGATTACAACAAAGATCTTGACCAGACTATGGGCATCCGTTATGCTGCCCTCAAAGTAGGCTCTCAGCTCTATGCAATACAGCAAGGTAAAAATCAATCTAATTCCGCAACATGGGACGCATGCAAGGCTTCGGCAGACAGCGCAACGGGCATAGCTTGGGCAAGTGAAACAAATTTCCGTCTCCCCACCAAAGATGAGCTGCAGGCAATCTATGACCAGAAAGACTCATGGCTAGGAATTTATTCTTCAGACGGAGCCGCATTTGGATTGGCAACAACTTTTTCTTACTGGTCATCAACATCATCAGGAACTTCTTCATACTATTATGTGCTTGACTGGTATAACGGAACATGGGATGATAAATTCAAAGATAACTCAACCGGCAGTGCGATAGGAGATGAATACATCTGTAAACTGAATTAAACTATTCGATATGCGGGAAGGTACGGAAACGTCCTTCCCGTAATTGTTTTTAAATCCCCCGTGTGGAAACACTGTGGAAAACTGATTGCCATAAATGCGATTAGCGTGTATTATGAAAGCATCATGGGAGCACAGAATTACCGTGCCTTTTTTGACGAGGCACTCAGGCAGATTGAAGAAGAATTCAGGCAGAAGGGGCAGGAAAACGATTATTCCATGTGGATAAAGCGCATTGAATATCTGGAAGATACGCCTTCATCCATCACCGTGTCGGTGCCGTCGGACTTTTTCTGGGCATATATGACTCAGCACGGCTATATAGCCATTATAGAAGAAAGAATAAAAAATCTGCTCGGGCAGGACATTCCCATAAGCCATGTGGCAAGCAACAAGCCCGTCGCTCCCGCCTCCCCGCCTGCTCCCAAAGCTGTTCCGCTTCAGACGGAAAGCGATGAAAAGCAGGACAGGGAAGAACCCCGTGCATCCGCCTCCCGGACGGAAGAAAATCCTCAGAAAACGGTTTCAGTCCGCAAGCATCCCCAGCTGCTTGAAAAATACATATTTGAAACCTTCGTTCCCGGGGACAATTCTGATTTTGCCTACAAGGCTTCCCTCGCGGTGGCAAACAATCCCGGTCAGAATGACAGGTACAATCCCCTCATCCTCTACGGAGGCGTAGGGCTGGGAAAGACCCACCTCATGCAGTCCATAGGAAATCAGGTGTACAAGAACAAGGGCGATGAAGCAAAGATATGCTGCATCAGCGCAGAGAACTTTACCAATGAGTTCACCTCTTCGCTTGCCGCCCAGAAGATAGACAAGTTCAAGAACAAGTACCGCGGTCTTGACCTGCTTTTGCTTGACGACATACACTTTCTTATCAACAAGAAGGGCATTCAGGAGGAACTTTTCCATACTTTTGATGCCCTGCGTTCAAAGAAAGCGCAGATGGTCTTTACCTGCGACCGTCCCATTCCGGAGCTCAAAGGCATAGAGGAGCGGCTTGCCACCCGCTTTAACTGGGGCACCGCCATAGACCTGCAGCCGCCGGACTATGAAACCCGCCGCGCTATTCTGCAGAAGAAGCTTGCCATTCTGGACAAGCACATTCCGCCGGATGTCGTGGACTACATAGCGAAGAACATGCAGACCAATGTGCGCGACCTTGAACAGTGCCTGAACAAGATGCTCGGCTATGCGGAGCTGGTGCAGAAGCCGCTCACCATAGACATAGCCCAGAAGGAGCTGCGCGACAGCTTCAGCCAGCCGGCGAACGGGAGCATCACGGTGGAAATCATCCAGAAGGTGGTGGCGAACCGCTATAATGTTTCTTTAAATGATATGAAGAGCATCAAGCGGAACAAGCGCGTCGTCGTGCCTCGGCAGGTTGCCTGCTATATTGCAAGGAATTTGCTGGACATCTCTTATCCTGACCTCGGGTATGAATTTGGGGGGCGCGACCACACTTCCATTATGCACAGCTGCAAGAAAGTGGAAGATCAGATTAAGATGGATTCAAACTTTGATGCGCAGGTGCAGGCGTTGGTGAAGGAGATTAAGGATTATAAGAAATAATGGAACAGGACTGCGGTGTGAGTGCATATCGCGGGGTAAAAAAGCAAGCCCGCCCCATAGTGACCAACTCTCGGACGGGCTTTTATACTCGCTAGGGAGACAGCCACTTGTACTGGGCTTTCCCTGTTTTTTACTATATGGGTTTATCGACGGTCTGTCAAGGGAAAAATTTGAAGCATAAGAAGAAACGTAAAGATCGCGGCTTTCGTTCTGCGAGCGAGCAATGCGGTCTTTTCTGTTTTTCCGTTCCGCGCCTTTATGCATACATCAAATCAATTCATTTTGCCAGTAGCATTAATACTAAAACTACTTTCGCCACCCGATGTAGAGATAACCGATACAGAGAATTTTCCCCATTCACTGTTAATGATATCAGCTTCACCCGTAATAACTTGATCTCCCGTCTGCCAGCTAGTAGCATCTGAAGAACCAGAATTCTCCAAACAGATAGTTATTTTATTCGAGGCATTGTATTTTGTGAGTACTCCGCCAATTGTTATGGGCTTTTTTGGGTTAGCACGCAGATATATTTTACCGGATATTTCTGCACTCCCCTGCAGTGTAAGAGAACCACTGTAAACGTGTATACCCGGTCCATCTCCTGATGCTCCCGCAGAAACCGTATTCTCCTTCACAAGCGCACCGGTTCCAAGCGTCAGTTCTCCGCCCGCCGCATTCATACTGATGCCGGCTGAGCCTTTTGTAATCGTCAGGTTTTTAACAGTAATGGGAACGGCAGTTTCAATGCTAAACGCACTGCTACCTCCACTGGCATTCCCTTCAAACGCTGCCGTACTGTCAGCGCCTTCAATCGTGAGTGTCTTTGCCATCGCGGTGGTAAGCGTTGAGGGGATTGTCTGAGTTCCCGCTACAAAATCTACTATAAAACATTCTATAATACAGGCTTTCGCCGTGTCAAGGGAGCCAATCTGTCAAGTTTCAAAAATAGAAATAGACAATGTGTTTAGAATATGCTACAATGCTGTGTAAAAGTCTTGGAAAAGCCTGAGCGAAGTGTAAAAGTGTGAAAGCTGTGAGTTCAGGATCCCCCTTTTTGCACTTTGCAAAGCGTTCTGCTGCAAGCAGATAGCGCACTTTTCCAGAAATTCACAGGGCTTATTACTACTATTATTAAAATTTATAAATTTATAAATTTAACAAAGAGGAAAAGGAGCCCTGCGCCAAGGAGATATATATGAAGTTTACCTTCGACAGAGATGCAATGATAAACGAAATTGCCATTGCACAGGAAATTATTTCTACGAAGAACGCAGGATCCATACTCTCCAACGTTTCCCTTTCAGCACAGGATAATTCCCTGACCATCAAGGCGACGGACATCAAGGTAAATTTTGAAACGCAGATACCTGTCCAGGTGCTTGAAGACGGTACGACGACGGTATACTGTGATAAATTTATGGGAATCCTCACCTCCCTTCCTCCGGGCGAGATTGAATTCAACCAGAAGACGGAAAACGGAGACGAGCAGGCAATCACCGTGCTCATCAAGCCCATCAATAAGAAGATAAAGTTCCAGATGCGCAGCATGTCGCAGGAAAAATTCCCCGAGGTGAACGCCTCAGAGGATGCTCCCTACTTTGAGCTTCCTTCAAAAGACCTTAAGCAGATGATTGCCAAGACCATCTTTGCCGTCAGCGAAGATGAGACCCGCTATTTTATGAACGGAGTTTATTTTGAAAAGAAGGACGATGCCTTGAACCTCGTCGCAACGGACGGACGCAGGTTGAGCTTCATTTCAAAGCCGCTTCTTGCCGGTGTGCCGGACTTTCCTTCTGCCATCGTGCATCCAAAGATACTGGGCATAATCTTAAAACATGCGCCGGAAGAGGGAAATCTCTTCCTTGCCATCGTGGACAAGATGATTTTCTTCAAGTTCGGCAACTATAAGTTTACCTCGGTACTGCTCGAAGGGCAGTTCCCCAATTACGAGCGCGTCATCCCCGCAAAGCAGGAGCACAGCTTCCAGGTGGACAAGGCAGACCTTGTGAGTTCCTTAAAACGTGTCGCCCTCATGGTAGACAAGAAGGCGGGGCGCATCTACTTCAACATAATGCCGGGAACGCTCAAAATCACCTCCCATCAGGTGGATATGGGCAGCGCCGACGAGGAAATCCCCTGCGAGTTTGCCGATGACGAGGAAGCCATCGCCTTTAACTACCGCTATATAGAGGAACCCCTGCGCGTGATGGACAGCGAGAGGATCTGCTTTGAGTTCACTGCGGATATGAAAGCCGTCACCATGCGTTCGGAACCGGCATCGGACTATTTCCACATCATTATGCCTATGCAGAAAGAATAGCGGCTGTGCCCTTCTGCTCTCTTTCCCCCGTCAATTTCAGAAATCTCGAAAACAAGACCATAGACCTGCTTGCCCCCGAAGTCTACTTTACGGGGGAAAACGGGCAGGGTAAGAGCAATATGCTGGAGGCGCTTTACTATGCCTCCTACGGTTCCTCGTTCCGCACCCACACCGAGGGGGAGATGATAAAGAAGGGCGAAAAGGCTATGAGCGTGAGAGCCCTCTTCCGCGGCGAGAACGGGGACAGCCACACTACGTCCATCATCTACGAAAACGGCAGCAAGAAGATGGAGAAGGACGGCAAGATAATCCGCGACAGGAAGGAGCTGGTGAACACCATGCCCTGCGTGCTCTACAATCACGATGACCTTGATTTTGCCGTCGGTTCTCCCGAAAGGCGGCGTTTTTTCATAGACCAGTCCCTGAGCATGTATGACCTGCTTTACATAGACGTGTGCCGCCGCTACAAGCGGGTGCTCAAAAGCAGGAACCTCTGCTTTAAAGAAGGAAAATACTCCCTTGTGGACACCTATGACCTGCAGCTTGTGCAGAACGGGCTTGAAATCCAGAAGAAGCGCAAGGATGCCATCTTTATGTTCAACCAGATTTTCGGAAAGCTTTACGAGGAAGTGTCGGGCATAGCGGGGGTGTCCATAGCGTACAGTGCGTCCTGGAAGTCTTTTCAGTCCGATGAGGTGCTTGCCCACCTGCGGGAAAGGCGGCAGGCTGAGCGGGCCATGGGGACCACGCTTTCGGGACCGCATCGGGACCGCATCGGCTTTATGCGCGGCGGGGAGGAATTTGTCTCTACTGCCTCCACAGGACAGCGGCGGCTTGTGGCGCTCGCGCTCCGCACGGCTCAGGCGGTGTTTTACACGAACGTGACGGGGAAGAAGCCCGTCCTGCTGATGGACGATGTGCTGCTTGAGCTTGACCCCGAAAAAAGGCAGCGGGTCACTGCCGCCCTGCCCGCTTACGACCAGCTTTTCTGCACCTTTCTGCCCGAAGAGCCGTACCTCCGCTACCGTCACGCGGGCACGAGGATTTATGCCATCTCCGAAGGCAGCTGGAAGGAGGAGTCTTAATCCCATGGAAGAGGAC
>ERZ842401.4101-NODE-4101-length-17303-cov-27.067080_pt1 | contig 17303 bp, 10 predicted proteins | sample MGYA00521270_ERZ842401 | MGnify/ENA primary metagenome ERZ842401 (study PRJEB31892, sample SAMEA3878208) | bioreactor metagenome | biome: Moose rumen | place: Sweden | collected 2011-10 | study: EMG produced TPA metagenomics assembly of the PRJEB12797 data set...
GCGGTGAACACGGCCTCGCGTATTCCGACCGTCGTCTCGTAACGGTCGGTAACCTTCCCGCCGGAGCAGACTGTGGTGACCAGCTTGTAGAGATACGGGTCTCCGGTGTCCCAGAGATGGGGCCGGCTGACCTTGAGTGCCAGGGAACTCTTCCCGGTCTGCTTGGACAGCAGGCTCAGCTTCTCGCTTTCGCTTGCCGCGACCTCCCTTCCTTCAGCATCCAGAAGCACATGGTCCACAGTGCATACCGCCTCCTGCAGGGCGCTGTTCTCAACTTCCGTTTCAATATGGAGCACCGCTTCTCCGTACGGGGCGGACAATTCTGAACGGACGAAAGTTCCGAAAGGAGCCACGTGCTGCTGTCCGGTCTTTTCCAGCCACACGTCGCGGTAGATGCCTCCGCCCTCATAGAACCAACCTTCTTCGAAGCTGGCGTCGGCCCGGACGCAGATGAGATTGTCCCCTCCGTAGTTCACGTAATCGGTCACATCGTACACCTGGGAGGCATAGCCGCTGGGCTCGGAGCCCAGGTAGAAGCCGTTGAACCAAACCCGGGCATCCCTGAAAATGCCGTCGAAACGCAGTACAAGATGGCTTCCGATGTCCTCTGCTGGGACCGCCAGAACTTTGCGGTACCAGCCCGCGCTGGTTTCGGGGTAGCGCCAGCCTACGGTCTTGTAGCCGTGGGAGTGGCTGGCGGTGCGTTCATACCCGAGCGCGGCCGCGAAGTCGTGCGGGATGCGGACCTCCTGCCATGCGCCGTCGTCGAATTTCATGGCGTAAGGGCCTTCGTTGTGGAGGGAGGCGGCCTTGGTCAGGTAGTTGAAATACTCCGTTCCGGCGCCGAAATCCCTCCCGGGGTCTGCCGCATTGCCGAAGGCGAAACGCCAGCCGTCGTCGAGGATGGTGACGGTGCGCTCCTGTGCCGCCAGGGACAGGAAGGAAAGGGCCGCTGCGAGCGTTAGGACTGATTTGCGCATGTTATTCGGACTGTTTCCTGTTTTCGGGGACGTATTTGTAGTACCGGGCCGAACGGTGCTGGCCGCCGGTCTGCTTTTCGTCGAGGGGCACCACGTAGGGCATCTTCGGAAGCTTCTTGTAGAGGTTCGCGTAGTCGAGCTTCCGCCCGGTGATGGCTTCCAGGATAAGCCTGTACTGGTTTATCGTGAATTTCCCGGGAAGGATGTTGAACACCACCGAATCGTCTGTGGCGACCAGTTCCGCAAGCCGTTTGAGGGCGGCGGAAATAATCTGGTTGTGGTCGAAGGCGAGGGGCGGCATGTCGTCGAGCCCCACCCATACGGCATCGGTGCCTTCGGACTGCAGGTAGATGCGGGCGTCGATCGGTATGGCAGCGATGTATGCCACGGTGACGATGCGCAGGATTTCCTGCCTCGTGGTATGGCGCAGCCAGACAAGGTCCCTAGGATTGTCGGTGCGGTGCGAAGAGCCGAAGGCGCGGAACTGCCTCATGTGCACATCCCTGAGTCCGGTAAGCTCATAGAGGACGCGGACCGCCGCCTCGTCGAGGTCTTCGTCGAGGTAGATTATGCTGCCGGGCAGTTTCATGTCATGGAAGGTTTCGCCGTCCTGGAAACCCGAGCGCCGGATGAGCAGCACCTTGAGCTGCTCGCCGTCGAAGCCGAAAACCACACAGTCTACGGAGACGTGGTTGAATGCAAGGTCCATAGTGCTCAGTACCAAAGGGTTTTGTCGGGGCCCATGACGAAGCGGAGTTCGCCGCCGGCCATTATTTCATCGAAAGTCATGTAGCCCCTTCCAAGCGGCCTGCCGTTCAGGGAAACCGAGCGGATGTAGCGGTTCTCCGCTGACAGCCCGGCCGCCTTTACGGTCAGTTTTCCGCCCGGCACGCGCAGCTCGGCGGAGGGGAAGAGGGGCGCGCCGAACCAGAACCTCGGGCAGGCAGGTTCGACCTGGTAGAATCCGAGGGCCGAAAGCACGTACCATGCGCTCATCTGGCCTACGTCCTCGTTGCCTGCAAGTCCTTCACGGCTGTCGGTATACATCTCCGAACAGACCTGCCTGATGCGGTCTGCCGCCTTCCAGGGCTCGCCAAGCATGGAATAGAGATAGAGGGTGTGGTGCCCGGGCTCGTTTCCGTGGGCGTACTGCCCTATGAGTCCGGAGATGTCTGGGGAGGCGTTGTCACCCTCAACCTCGGAGCTCACCAGGAAGAGGGAATCCAGCTTGGAGACCGTCTTCTCACGCGAGCCGAAACACTCCACAAGGCCGTCGACGTCCTGCGGCACCAGCCAGATGTACTGCCATGCCGTGCCTTCGGTGTAGTCCTGGTCCATGTGGTTGGAGAAGAAAGGATTGAAAGGACTCTTGAAGTTTCCGTCCGAGAGCTTCGCCCTCATGAATCCGGTGGACGGGTCGAAGTAGTTGCGGTAAGACCTGCTCCTGCGGGTGAACTCCTCCGCGACTTCCGCGTTCCCGAGCGCTCTGGCCAGATTGGCGACCGCGCCGTCGGCAATGGCATATTCCATGTCGTTGGCCACCGACTCGTTGTAGAGGTCGCAGGGGATGTAGCCGTACTTGCGGCGGAGGTCCTGCCCCCTTTCATCCAGGGAGGAGGATGCCACGAGGGCGTCCAGGGCCTTGTCGCGGTAAGCATCCCCGTAGCCCTTCACGATTGCGTCCGCGAAGGCCACGTGTCCGGGATTGCCCACCATGCAGTCGGTCTCGTTGCCGTGCAGGTGCCAGACCGGGAACTTGCCCTGCTGCTCGAAGATGTGGAACATGGTGGCGGCGATGTCGTCCATCTTTTCTGGATGGAGCACCGTCATGAGCGGCATGGCGGCCCTGTAGGTGTCCCAGAGCGAGAATGTGGTGTAGTTGGTGAAGTCTCCGCAGTGCACCCCGCCGTCGGCTCCGCGGTAGCTGCCGTCCACGTCGCAGAATACGGACGGGGCCACCATGGTGTGGTAGAGGGCGGTGTAGAAGACGGTGCGGGCGGTTTCGTCAGCCGTCCGGAGCTTCACCTTCGAGAGCTCGGAGTTCCAGGCCCGGCGGGCGGCCTTGCGCACCGCGTCGAAGTCCCATCCCGGAAGTTCGGCCTCCATGTCCGCCGCCGCGCCGTCTTCGCTCACCGGCGAGACGGCCACCTTGACCATCAGCGGGCCGTCCACCGCCCCGAACGAAAGCTTTCCGTACAGGGCTTTGCGGGCGACGCCCCTTTCGGAGTCGCCATGCTTGTTCTCGAACACTTCGAAAGACTCCGCAGGACGGTCGGGGACAAGGCGGAAAAAGAGTTTCTGGTCCCTGGCCCAGCCGGTGGAGAACCTGTAGCCGGACACTGCGGCAACCTTTCCGTCCGCATCCAGCTCGGGGGTGAATCCGGAAAGGGTGACGTCGTCCCAGCACCCGCCGTTTTCGAGGTCTATCACCAGGGCGGCGTCATCCGCCGTGAAGGTGTAGCGGTGCAGGCCCACGCGGCAGGTGGCCGTCATCTCCGCCAGCACGCCCCAGCGGGAGAGGGGGACGCTGTAATATCCGGGTTCCGCAACTTCGCGGCCGCGCAGGGCGTAAGACAGTTCGCCGGAGCCGGCTGAAGGCAGGCCCCTGCGGTATTCCACCTCCCCTGCAACGGGCATCAGCGTCACGTCGAACAGGTCGCCTATGCCCGTGCCGCTGAGATGTGTGTGGGAAAAACCGATTACGGTGCTGTCGCTCTCATGGTAGCCGGAGCACCAGTCCCACTGCTGGGGCATGCTGGTGGGGCCGAGCTGTACGGCTCCGAAAGGAACGTTTGCGCCGACGAACACATGCCCGTGGCCTCCGGTCCCGATCAGGGGGTTTACGTAAGCCGCGAAATCTTCAGTCTTCTGGCAGGCGAGCACTGCGAGCGCCGCCAGTGCGGCAAGGCCGATTCTCTTCATTTACTTCAGGTTTATGGTTTCAGTGAGTCTTATGTCCTTGGAGGATGCGCCTATGCCCAGCAGTATTTCGCCGGGTTCGACGGTCATTTTCATGTCCTGCCCGCACAGCGCGAAATCGTCAGCATCCAGGGTGAAGCTGACCCTGCGGCTACCGCCGGCGGGTATGTTCACCCTGGTGAAGGCGCGCAGCTGCTTCTGCGGCCTCACCGTCGAGGCGACAAGGTCGGTGATGTAGAGCTGCGGCACTTCGTCGCCGTCGGCCTTGCCGGTGTTGCTAACCGTGAACGACACTTCGAAGGCGTTGCCGCCCAGATCCTCCACTGTCAGGGAGGAATACTCGAAAGTGCTGTAGCTCAGGCCGTAGCCGAATTCATAGAGGGGCGAGGAGGGCATTTCCACATAGTCGTGTCCGGCTGGGAAGCGCTTGTTGTAGTAGACAGGCAGCTGGCCTGCCTCGCGCGGTACCGACACCGGGAGCCTTCCTGCGGGGTTGTAGTCGCCGAAAAGCACGTCGGCGCAGGCCAGGCCGCCTTCCTGTCCGGGGTAGAAGAGGGTGAGCAGGGCGTTCGCATTCTCCGAAGCCCAGCGCTTGTCGAGCGGGCGGCCTTCGATGTAGACGACCACCATGGGGGTGCCTGTGGCCTTGACGGCCCTGAGCAGGTCTTCCTGCACTCCGAGCAGCCCGAGAGTGGCGCGGTCGTAACCTTCGCCGGCCTCCATGTCGCTTACCGCTCCGGCGTCCACTACGGCGGCGCCCGTGTCTATGTACCTGGTGCGGAAATCGCGGGCGCTGGAGCCCCCGACCACGACTACGGCCACGTCGGCCGCGCGGGCCGCCGCTGCGGCGCGGGCGATTTCGCCGCCCCGGGTGTCGCGTATGGCGCAGCCCTTCACGTAGGTGGCCCCCGGGCACACCGCACGTATGCCGTCCAGCACCGTCTTTACGTTGCTGCGCTCCTGCGGGGCGGTGTAGTCGCCGAGCTGGTTGTACATGTTGTCTGCGTTGGGGCCTATCACCGCTATGCGCGCGTCCCTCCGCAGGGGGAGTATGCCGTCGTTCTCCAGGAGCACCACGCCCTCGCGGGCCACTTTGCGGGCCGTCTCCATGTGGGCTGCGGTGCGGACATGCTCCGTCACTCCTTCTTCAGGCACGTAGGGGTTGTCGAAGAGGCCGAGCGAGAACTTGAGCCTGAGCACCCTGCCGGCGGCCCGGTCGAGGTCCTTTTCGGAGATGCGGCCTTCGTCGAGGCTCTGTTTCAGCAGCGGGAAGCAGTTCGCTCCGAGGTCGACGTCCACGCCGGCCCTGAGCGCCATTTCTCCGGCCTCCCGCCTGTCCGCGGCCACGCGGTGGCTGTAGTACAGCCCGTCTATGCTTTCGAGGTCGCTCACCACGAAGCCGTCGAAGCCCCATGCATCTCGCAGCACGTCCGTGAGCAGTTCGCGGTTGGCCGTGCTGGGCACTCCGTCTATGGTGTTGTAGGAGGTCATGACCGAAAGGGCTCCCGCGTCAATCGCGGCCTTGAAGGTCGGAAGGAAGTTCTCCTCGAGCTCCCGCCGGCCGACGAATGAGGGGTTTCCGTTGTGGCCGCCCTCGGGGATGCCGTAGGCTGCGAAATGCTTGAGGGTGGAGACTATCCGGGGGGAAGTGCCCCTTACCATGGCCGCGGCCATGAGGGAAGTGAGCCGGACGTCCTCTCCGTAGGTCTCTTCCACGCGCGACCACCTTGGCTCGCGGGCGAGGTCTATCACCGGTCCGTAGCCTATGTGCCCGCCCTGGGCGCGGAGTTCTTCCGCTATGACGCCCCCGACTTCCTCTATCGCCGCGGTGTCCCAGGTGGACGCCAGCCCTATGCTGGTGGGGAAGACGGTGGTGCCTATGGCCATGTGCCCGTGCGGGGCCTCTTCGGCAAGGATGAGCGGGATGCCAAGGCGGCTGTTTTCGATGGCGTAGCGCTGCAGCATGTTGTAGGTGCGGGCCGCGAGCTCCGGGTTGAGGCCGGTCTCGAGCGTCTTCCTGGTCCAGGGGTCGGCCCTGAAGGTGGCCCAGAGCATTCCGCCGTGGCTCTCCCCGATGAACTTTCGGAATTCCTCCGAAACGGCGACGCTGTCTTCCGCGACCTTGTCGTACATGGGCCAACCGAGGGGGCAGATGATCTGGCCTATCTTCTCTTCCGGGGTCATCCTGCGGAGCAGGTCGGCCGTGCGTTTCGCGGGGGAGAGGGTACTGTCGAGGTATGCCGGGGTGCGGCTGCATGAAACGGCTGCGAGAAGCAGCGCCAATGCGAGATGCCGTGTTTTCATTTTGTGGTCGTGCAGTTATTGTAATAATGCAAATATAGCAAAAAAACAGTATATTTGCAGTCTGAAACCCGTTTGATGACAAAACTGATAACATTATGATAAAACGACTGGCAGTTGCAGCCTTTTGCATCCTCGCTGCAGTTTCCTGCGGACAGGGAACGACTCAGGACAATACGGAAGAAGTGGCCGGAAACCAGGGCGGAGAAGAGCCCGGACAGGGAGGAGAAGACCCTGGACAGGGCGGGGAAGGCTCCGGAACCGGGACGGAAGTCACCGACCCCGGCGCCCCGGCACCCTGCGGCACCTGTCCCTCGGCCGGCCAGGTGGCATGGCAGAGGCAGGAGCTCCTGATGTTCTACCATTACGGCCAGGCCACTTTCTCGGGCTGGGACGGCGAGAATTCCAGCTGCAACGGAAAGGCATGGTCGGAGAGCCTGCTCCTGAAGAACTACGCGCCTGAAAAGATAGACGCCGACCAGTGGGTCAGGACGGCCCGCGACAACGGCTTCGGCGAGGTCATCCTCACCGCCAAGCACCACGACGGCTTCTGCCTCTGGGACAACCCCGCCAGCACCACCGACGTGGCGAACTCCGCCTGCAGCAACCACACCGACGTAGTGAAGGCAGTCTCCGACGCCTGCGCGAGATACGGGGTGAATTTCGGCGTGTACCTCTCTCCCTGGGACAGGATGATAGAAGCCGCCGGCTACAGCACCGCCGAATATGAGGAAATGTACAAGACCGCGCTCAGGAGCCTCATGACGGGCTACGGCACCGTCACCGAAATGTGGTTCGACGGCAACCATGCCGGCTCGTTCAACTGGAGCGCCGTGAACAAGGTGGTCTTCGACGCCAATCCCGAATGCGTGATATTCTCCAACGGCGGTCCCGGCTGCCGCTGGGTGGGCAACGAGGAAGGCGTGGCCGGCGAGACCAACTGGTCCACCCTCGACATCTCCGGCCGCGGCCTCTCCCCGAGCAACCTCCCCGGCGACTACGGCAGCTATCTCGGCTCAGGCGACAAGGGCGCCGGTTCATGGTGCCCGGCGGAATGTGATTTCAGCATACAGCAGATAGGCGACCACAACGGCTGGTTCTACGGGAAGAACGACTCCCGCAAGTCGGCGGATGAGCTCATGGACCTCTACTACAAGAGCGTCGGCCGCAACTCCGTCTTCCTCATGAACGTTCCGCCGTCTCCGGACGGCGTGATAGCCTCCGAGGAGGTCGCCGTCATCGAGGAGTTCCACTCCATGATGGAATCCGTTTTCGGCACGAACCTCGCGGAGGGCGCAACGGCCACTGCAAGCAAGGTGCGCGGCAACAACAGCGACAAATACGGCCCTCAGCTCATGCTCGACGGCAACTACGACACCTACTTCGCCACGGACGACGGCGACAGGACGGTGGAAATCGAGTTCGCACTTGACGGCAGCAAGACCTTCAACCGCCTGATGCTCCAGGAATACATCCCGCTCGGGCAGCGCGTCTCCTCCTTCTCGGTGCAGGTGAAGAAGAACGGCAGCTGGTCCTCCTGGGGCAGCGGCACCAAGAGCACGATAGGCCACAAACGCATAATCCTCGGCAGCAGCGTCACCACCGACGCCGTGAAGGTCAAGATTACAGGCTCCCTCGCATGCCCCGTCCTGAACGGTTTCGGCCTTTACAACGACACCGTCTCCGGCCTGTAGGCAGGTTTTTTCCTGCGGCGGTGCAATGTTCCGCCGCAACCGTGCATCATACCATTATATATATGAAGAAGGCTATAGTTATTCTGGCGGCGCTGGCGGCCGTCGTTTCCTGCGGCGGCGGGGACGGCGTCAGGACCATCCGCACTTCCGAGAACACGGAAGCGAATTTCGGTAAAATCAAGGAGATAGACGGCCCGGTGACGGTGCGCCTGCTCTCCCGCAACGAGAGCGCGGACACCCTCTACCCGGTCAGGCTCTACACCCCGTGCGCCTGCACGGAGGTCAAGTTCGACCGCACCCCCGTTCCTCCGGGGGAGGACGAAGTGATAGAGGTTAGCTACAATCCCGCCTACCGCCCCGGGAAGATGATGGAGGAAATCCAGGTCTATTATGCAGGCAATCCGCCCAAGATGCGCAGCTTCATCATCGTGGGCGAGGTCATAGGCTACAACCATCCCATAAAGGAAGACAGGCCCTACAACCTCGGGAGCGACTTCTACGTGTCCCACAAGATACTCTCCTTCGGGGTTCTGCGCCCCGGAATGACGAAAAGCGTCATCTTGCGCTACGGCAACGGCGGCACCCGCAGGGCGGACGTCCGCTTCGACGTCCCGGAAGAGTGGCAGCCGTATCTGCAGTTCCGCCAGCCGGGCAGGATGAAGGCCGACCAGCGCGACACGGTGCATGTCAAGTTCACCATGCCCGAATCCGCCGGGGCGGGGGAAAGGATAGTTTTTCCGCTGCAGCCCGTGGTGAACGGCAGCCCGGTGGAAGAGGCCATAAGGATAAATGCGGTGGCGGACGGAGAATGATACCGGATTTTTTCCTATATTTGCAAGATTGCACACACGCAGCAAAACCAACAACCAATTATAATCAAAGCTACACTTTATGAATCATTGTTTCAAGAAAGTTCTCACGGGAGCGCTTGCCGCGCTCGTGGGGATCTTCGTCGGCACGGTATCCCTCCAGGCCCAGAACAGGGTCATCAGGGGCACGGTGACCGATGACTACGGCGAGCCGCTCATAGGAGCCGGCGTGACCGTGGAGGGGAACGCTTCGATCGGTGTCATTACGGACATTGACGGTCATTACGAGATCTCCGTGCCCGCAAGCGCCACCGCCCTGCACTTCTCCTTCATCGGCCAGGAAGACGCAGTCGAGGAAATCGGCAACCGCACCGTCATCGACGTCCAGCTCGCTTCCGAAAGCATCGCGCTCAGTGCTACGGTAGTCACGGCCATGGGCATACGCAAGGAAGAGAAATCCCTCTCCTACAATGTCCAGAAGGCCACGATCGAGAACATAGCCCCCGTGGGCTCCTTCGTCAACAGCCTGAACGGCAAGGTGGCCGGCGTCTCCATCAGCCAGTCGTCCACCGGTGTCGGCGGCTCCTCCCGTATCGTCATGCGCGGTTCCAAGTCCATCTCGAACAACAACAACGCCCTCTACGTGATAGACGGTATTCCGATGCAGTCGCTGCGCGGCAGCCAGCCCACCGGCTCCTTCGCAGGCGCGGGCCAGACGGGTGACATCCTCGGCTCCCTCAACCAGGACGACATCGAGAGCATCTCCGTCCTCTCCGGCCCGTCCGCAGCGGCTCTCTACGGCTCCGCTGCGGCAAACGGCGTGGTCATAATCACCACCAAGAAGGGCCAGAAGGACCAGGTCGAGTTCAACTACTCCAACAGCACCATTTTCTCCACCGCCTACGTGATGCCGCAGTTCCAGAACACCTACGGCCAGATGGAGGAGAATTCGCTGTACAGCTGGGGCGCCAGGCTCGACAGCCCCGCAGCTTATTCCCCGCGCGACTTCTTCCAGACGGGCGTGAACGAGGTCAACTCCTTCAGCGCCTCCATGGGCACCGAGCGCAGCCAGACCTTCGTGTCGGCTTCGGTGTCGAATGCCAGGGGCATAGTCCGCAACAACGAAGTGGGCCGCTACAACTTCACCGTCCGCAACACTTCCGACCTGGTGAAGGACCTGCTCACCCTCGACCTCAACCTCACCTACGGCCGTGTTCTCGAGCAGAACATGATCGCCCAGGGTGAATACGGCAACCCGGTCGTTCCGGTGTACCTGTTCCCCGCGGCCGACGAATGGCACAGGATAGAGATTTACGAGCGCTACAACGCCTCCCGCAACCTCAAGACCCAGTACTGGCCCTACGACAGCGAGCATTCCATGCAGAATCCCTACTGGATCACCGAGAACCAGCGCTGGAACAACACCAAGAACCGTCTCATGGGTTCCGCCCAGCTGAGCTACAAGCCCTTCAAGTGGCTCACCCTCAGCGCCCGCGGCAAGATGGACCGCACCGACGAGCTCCAGGAACAGAAGTTCAAGGCCGGCACCAACACCCTCTTCACTGAAGGCTCCATCTACGGCAAGTACGGCCGCAACCAGCAGTATACCGAGCAGAAGTTCGCCGAATTCCTCGCGACCTTCAACAAGTACTTCTCCGACAACACCTTCAACCTCACCGGCGTGGTCGGCGCCAACGTCGACGACGTGCAGTTCCGCCTCGACAACATCAGCGGCCCGCTCGCCAAGGTGGCGAACAAGTTCGACCTGACCAACGTCGACACCTCCAGCAGCAACCGTTCCATCGAGAGCGACGGCTACCACTCCCAGAACCAGTCGGTGTTCGCCAACGCCCAGCTCGGCTACCGCAGCATGGCCTATGTCGACTTCACCTACCGCGTGGACTGGAACTCCACCCTCTGGACGGCCGGAGCCATCACCTATCCCACGATAGGTCTTTCCGGAATCATCACCGAAATGGTGCCTTCCATAAAGAGCAAGACGTTCCCGTACTGGAAGGTCCGCGCTTCCTATTCCGAAGTGGGCAACACCCCGGAGGCTTCGCTTTACCTCCTCTATCCCACCTCCAACCAGAAGAACGGTGAAATCACCCGCAGCAACCGCCGCAAGAACCTAGACCTCCAGCCCGAGCGCACCAAGTCCTGGGAACTGGGTACGAACATCCACTTCTTCGACAGCCGCCTGCAGGTGGACGCAACCTGGTACAAGGCCAGCACCTTCAACCAGTTCTACAACCCGCGCCTCTCCGCAACCTCCACCAACAGCGACATCTGGCTGAACGGCGGCCAGGTCGACAACACCGGCCTTGAGTTCGCGGCCCGCTACAACAACGAGATCGGCAAGATCCGCTACAGCGTGTATGCCACCTGGACCTGGAACAAGAACAAAATCGTCGACCTCCGCTTCACCGATCCGGAAACGGGCGAGGTTCACGACGGCAACGGCCTTCCGATGGGCGGCTTCGGCGGGCTGAACACCTTCCTCTATGAAGGCGGCACCCTCTCCGACGTGTACGTGACCACCCTCGAGACGGACGCGAACAACTACCTCGTCCAGACCGACAAGGGCAACGTGATTGCCGACTACGACGAGAAGGACATGGTCTTCGCGGGCACCACCGATCCCAAATACCGCCTCAGCTTCGGCGGCAGCCTCGGCTACGACCGCTTCACCCTGAACTTCCTGTTCAACGCCCGCGTGGGCGGCATCGCGGTCTCCAAGACCCAGGCCGTCCTCGACTACTACGGCATCTCCCAGGACACCGCCGACGCCCGCGACCGCGGCTATGTCGACATCAACGGCATGAAATACTACGACATCCAGTCGTACTACCAGACCATAGGCACGGGCACCGCCACCTCCGGCGTGATGAGCCAGTATGTCTACGACGCCACCAACGTCCGCCTCGCCGAACTCAGCCTCGGCTACGACGTTCCGCTCGAAAGGCTGGGCGGCTTCGTCAAGGGAGTCAACCTCTCCCTGGTCGGCAACAACCTGCTCATGCTCTATCTCAAGGCTCCGTTCGATCCTGAAATGACATCCAACGTAGGCACCTACAACCAGGGCGTGGACTACTTCATGCAGCCCTCCACCAGGAGCCTCGGTTTCTCTGTTAAGGTCAAATTCTAATGAGCAGCAAAACTATGAATACCAGAAATATATTTGCGATCATCGCTGCCGTGACGCTTCTCGCCGCCGGATGTACTTCCGGTTTCGAGGAAATGAACAAAGACCGCTTCGGCGTGAACGACGAGCAGCTCTCCCAGGACGGTCTCGCCCTCGGAGGCATGCTCCAGCAGCTTGAGCGCTCCGTGATCCTGTACCGCTACGACCAGGACCACCTCGACTCCGACTACCAGATCATGTACAACCTCACCGCGGAGACGTGGTGCGGCTATATGGCACCCACCCTGTCCGACGGCCACAACGCCGGCTGGGACGTGAACGACGGCTGGCACCGCCGCCTCTGGGTTCTCAAGTACCAGGACGCCATGGGCGCCTTCACCGAGATGTACAACTATGCCGAAGAGCAGCATCTCTCCGAAGTCATGGCCCTTGCGATGCTCCTCAAGGTTGCGTCCATGCATCAGGTGACCGACTACTACGGCCCCATCGCCTACACTCAGTACGGTTCGCTCACCAACCTCTACGACTCCCAGGAGACGGTCTACAAGACCATGCTCGGAGAGCTCGACGAGGCGATAGGCACGCTTGAAGGCGCCGCCACCAGCGGTTCCCAGATTCTTCCCGGCTACGACCTGGTGTACTCCGGCGACGCAGCCAAGTGGGTCAGGTTCGCCAACTCCCTCCGCCTGCGTCTTGCCATGCGCATAGTGTATGCGGACGAGGCTCTCGCGAAGACGGAGGCCGAAAAGTCCCTCGCCAGTCCGTTCGGCGTGATTACCGACAATTCCGGCAATGCCGTCGTGGGCGACGTGGACCACCACCCACTCTATGAAATCAACGTCAACTTCAACGACGCCGACACCCAGATGGGCGCTTCCTTCGACTGCTACCTCAACGGCCTCGGCGACCCCCGCAAGTTCCAGATTGCGAAGGCTGCCGCGGACGGCCAGATGCACGGCGTACGTCCGGGCATCACTCCCGGCGCATGGACCGACTACAAGAACACCGCCGCCAAGGTTTCCGCCCCCAACGCATCCATCTACAAAATCTGCTGGATGAACGCGGCGGAGGTGGCGTTCCTTCTCTCAGAAGGCGCCCTCCGCGGATGGAACATGGGCGGCACGGCCCGGGATTTCTACGAAAAGGGCATAAAGCTCTCCTGTGAAGAATGGGGCGTGGGCGGCCAGGCGTCCGCCTACATCGCCGACGCCACCTCCGTTCCCGCCGCATTCGTGGACGCCGTCGCAAGCGCCAACGCTTCCGCTCCCTCAAGCGTGACCGTGGCCTGGGACGAAAGCGCCTCCACCGAAAAGAAGCTCGAGAAGATAGGCACCCAGAAATGGATAGCCCTGTTCCCGAACGGAGCCGAAGGCTGGGCCGAGTACAGGCGTCTCCACTACCCGGTGCTCGTCACTCCCGCAAACAACTACTCCAACGGCATAGTCGACACCGACAAAGGCATACGCCGCGTGCCGTATCCCGTGTCCGAGCAGACCGACAACGCTCCCGGCTATGAATCCGGCGTCGCCGCACTCGGCGGAGCCGACAACGCCGGCACGCGCCTGTGGTGGGACCAGAAGGCATTCTGACTTTAAACCGTAAAGAGAATGAAAAAGATATTTGCAATACTTTCCGCAGCACTCCTCGTCCTTGCCGCTTCCTGCACCAAGATCGAGAAGATGACGGTCCAGCATGTCGTGGTCCCGGGCTCCGAAGAAGACACCGACGCCGCCTATTTCGCGGCCCTCCGCGCATACAAGGAGAGCGACCACGTCCTGAGCTACGTCTTCATGGGCCGTTATGCCACCCTTGAAGGCGCATCCAACCTCAATATCCAGTACAACACCCTGGAGCACCGTTTCATAGCCCTGCCCGACAGCCTCGACATAGTGAACCTGTGGATGGGCGCCCCCACCGACATGGAGCACTCCGACTACTGCTGGTTCACCGACGGCACGCCCGACTACCAGTTCGACTATTCCCCGGACTGCTATGCCGACATGCAGTACTGCCGCAAGAACAAGGGTACGAAGTTCGTCCTTCATGCAGACGCTTCCCACTGGGGGCAGCAGTTCCAGCTGATAGACCGGAACGAAACTACAGGGCAGAACGACACCACCGTGTGGACCCTTTCCAGAAACAAGCAGGACACCCACGAGGCTTACGCCGAGTTCCTCTACCGCAAGTGCCTGGCCTACAACATAGACGGTCTCGACTTCGACTATGAGGGCTGGGGCGAGAAGCAGATCAACTGGGTGGTCGACTATCTTGCGAAGAAGATGGGCCCGAACGCGGAGACCGATGAAGGGAAGAAGCTCCTCCTCATCGTGGACTACTGGAGCGCCAATCCTCCGCAGAACTGCTGGACCAAGTGCGACTACATAGTCCGCCAGGCCTATTCCGTGCAGAGCGGCTACAGCTCCAACAGCGGCCTCACCTGCCCGAACTCCGCGAAGGAGAAATACATAATCTGCGAACAGTGGGAGCAGGGGAGTCCCCTCAACTACACCCAGGGCGGCAAGAAGTGGACGGATCCTTCCGTGAACGAATACGGTGAGCAGCTCTATTCCCTCGAAGCCTACGCCCTGTTCTGCAAGAACGGCGGAGGCAAGGGCTTCGGCGCCTATTACATAGACAACGACTACAAGTATTCAGTCACGTCGGCCCGCGGGACCTTCCAGAACTACGGATATCTCCGCAACGCCATCAGGGCTGCCAATCCCAAAAACGAATAACAAGCCATGAAGAAAATCATAAACATTGCAGCATTTGCGCTGCTCGTATGCATGGGTGCGGCCTGTACGGCCGAGGGCGACAAGTTCCGCTCGGGGACCGAGGTCATCATGATGACCGGCACCGATTCCTCGCCGCTCGTGAAGCTTGCGGTGGGGGACAACCCTCCCGCAGCCTACAGCGTTAGCGTCATGGCCACCGGCAAGGTGGACAAGGATGTCACCGTCACCCTCGATTTCCAGGATGAGGCGGCCCTCGAGGCCTACAACGCCGGACACGGAAGCAGCTACCAGATGGTTCCCGCATCCGCATTTACCACCGAGGGCGGCACCGTCACCATCGAGGCCGGCTCAGCCGTCTCCACGGTGAACAACATCACCCTCACCGACTTCTCGTTCATGGAGAACGGCGTCCACTACATGATACCGGTCACCATAAAGAAGGTTGAAGGTTCCGGCCTCGAGGTCCTCGAGACCTCCAGGTCCCTCTTCATCCGCCTGGCCCGCACCATTTCGTTCTACGCCCTCAGCATGGACAACATCTCGATGTACTCCGAATTCGAGTTCGCCGACGACAAGGGCGTGGCCCTCGACAATTACACCTACGAAGTAAAGTGCTATCCGACCAACCTCAAGTCGGACGGGGCGGAGCAGATATGCCGTCTGTGCAACTTCACGAACCCGACCGACGGCAACAAGGTGCCTTCGGGCTACGGCGGCCAGAACATGCTCCGTTTCAATGAGAACGGGCGTCCCTGGAAGTCCCTGCAGATAGTCACTCCCTCGGGCGGCGACTACACTACCACCACCATCTTCGAGGAGAACCAGTGGTACATGCTCTCGATGGTCTGGGACGGCACGACCTATCAGCTCTACATCAACGGCGAACCCGACGGCACCACCCTCACCAGCAACCAGGCCACGTACTTCCAGCGCATCGAACTCGGAATGTCCTGGACCAGCTACGGTTCTTCCCAGAACTTCGCCGGCCGCATCTCCGAAATGCGCGTATGGAACTACGCCAGGAGCAGATCCCAGATTCAGAGCTCTCTCTGCGGCACCGACCCCGCCTCGGAAGGCCTCATAGCCTACTGGAAGTTCAACCAGAGCTCCGGCACGACCTTCAAGGACGAGACCGGCCACGGCTACGACATGGACTGGACCAAATCCATCAAGGAATTCACCGACGGAGCAGGATACCAGAGCAATCCTTCCGCCGCCGGCGGAATAGCCTGGGTGAAGGACGACATCAATGTCTGCAGCGAATAAATGCAGCGGAAAAACGATGTTTTTCATCCTTATAGGTAGACATTGGACAATTTTTACTATATTTGCACCGATATTCCCGGATTTTCCGGGCATGTACTGAACCGGACTGAACAACCAAACAACATCTTAATTTAATTACTAAAACAATGAAAAAGTTTTTCAATTACACACTTGCCCTTCTTGCCGTGGCATCCATCTGCATGGTTTCCTGTAAGAAGGACGACAAGACCGACGACGGCACCGACAACAACACCACCGAGGAGTACGCCGGTCCCGTCACCGGTACTTCCAACTGGTCCGTCATCGGCTCCCTCACCGCTGATGCAAAGGTGAACATGAACTGGGACAATGACATCGTCATGGCTGAAAGCAACGGTATTTTCGTTGTGAAGAACCTCAAGCTCGCCGCTGCCGATGCATTCAAGATCCGCTACCAGAAAGACTGGGCCGTGAACCGCGGCGGCACCTTTGCCGCTCTCGGCCAGGGCTTTGACGTCGAACAAAACGGCGACAACATCATTCCCGCCCTCGACGGCATCTATGATGTTTACTACAATCCCGAAGTCGAGCAGATGGCAGTCTGCGCCAAGGACGCCACCCCCACCTGGTCCGAGAAGACCGTCACCGGAACGCAGTGGGATTATGTTCTTGACCAGACCAACTATCTCACCAACTCAACCTTTACTTGGGAAGACGACCCCATCAAGATGAGCGGAAAGAACATCACCATGGAGTGGAAATTCTACTCGACCCATTGGAATAACTACAAGTTCAATGATAAGGGTGACGATGATATCCAGCTTTACTCGAACCGTCTCGGCGGCATCTACAACATCTCTGAGAAAGGTCTCCTTCTCCGTTTCTCCAACGACGGCCAGGCAGACGGACAGCTTTGCCTCAATGCTCCTATATTCGGTGTTGATCAGGATCAGGTCTGCACCGGTGAAGGCGACTCCCGCACACCTTATATTTGGTCTCTGAACGAGTGGCATGTCCTTACCCTTACCTGTGACGGTACAACCACTACTCTCTATGACAACGGCGAAGTCATCTCCACCTACGATGCTTCCTCAGCTTGGGACGAGTGGAGGTTCCAGCGTCTTGATTTCTCTATGACATGGAAGGAAGGCAGCACCAAGAATGACTGGCCTTACAAGCAGCACTTCGATGGTTATAGCGCATTTGTCCGCATTTGGGACAGGTGCCTTTCCGCAGGGGAAGTCAAAGCCGGTCTTTGCGATGTTCCCGCCGATTCCGAGGGTCTGAAAGCTTACTGGGCATTCAACCTTGATGAAGGCCACGTTGTCAAGAACCTTGTCGGCAATGCTACCTACGACCTTGATTTCTCGAATGCATGGGATGGAAACGACGGCAAGTATGATGCATCTGATGCTGTCGCAGGCGCATGGACCAGCGTCGACGAAATCGAGAACGGCACCGTCTGCGCCGAATAA
>ERZ842401.4102-NODE-4102-length-17301-cov-5.895802_pt1 | contig 17301 bp, 20 predicted proteins | sample MGYA00521270_ERZ842401 | MGnify/ENA primary metagenome ERZ842401 (study PRJEB31892, sample SAMEA3878208) | bioreactor metagenome | biome: Moose rumen | place: Sweden | collected 2011-10 | study: EMG produced TPA metagenomics assembly of the PRJEB12797 data set...
ACAAATCTATTTGATAGGCCGTGGCTTGCCACAGCCCCATTCTTATTTGGGCTTGATTATGAACTATCCGAGGAATAAGATGCGTCAAGGGGCTGCTTTAGCAGCGGCGTAGCCTTTACCCTTGACGCATCTTATTCCTTGGATACACTGTCTGGAAGCCCAAATAAAAATAGCGGCTAGCCTTTCAATCTAGGCTAGTCGCTATACTATTTAAAACTATAAGTTTTTCAAGAATCTATTCATACTTAAACTTTCCTACCTCTGAGGCAAGCTCTTTGGAGATATTCATATTTTCATCTGCCTCATCGCCCACGCTTGCAAGATTTGTTGCAACCTCAACTGTTGCAGTTGATACATTTGTAATGCCTGTAACAGTTTCTTCAAGGGCCGTGTTAATACTATCGATTGTCTCTTTGATAGTAGTCATTGTCGCATTTATATCGCTACTATCGGAAGCAAAATGTTCCATTGCGGATGCGACCGTCTCGATATCCTGCTGATATGCACCAGTCATTTCTTCAACGCTAGCTCTACCACTTTCATTGGACTCCATGAAAGCATTTGCCAAAGAATTAGCCTTATCGGATAAATCATTAACACTGGCAATAACTCCATTTGAAATTTCCTGTATACCACCAGCTGTCTCCTTAGAGCTATCAGCCAACTGTCTAATCTCATCTGCAACAACAGCAAATCCTTTACCGGCCTCGCCTGCTCTAGCAGCCTCAATTGATGCATTTAAAGCAAGCAGATTTGTCTGTGCTGCAATGTTTAGAATTTCATCAGTCAAATCAGCAATTTTTTCAACTTCTTTTGCTGTCTTCATGCTCTCTTGAAGCTGCTCGATAACTCTGTTGGCCTCCTCGTCTGATTCATCTCGCTGCCTCATAGATTCGCTTCTCAGACTTTCCACTTTCTTTAGAATTTGCTCCGTTGAATTAGCCTGCTCTGTAGCCTTAGCATTAACATCATTTACCATACTAGTAATTTCGTTTATTTGCTCAGTAACATTCTGTAATGATGCTGATATTTCCTCTGAGGATGCTGACATTTCTTCCATTGTTGCTGAAACATCATTTATCTCATCATTGGCATGACTAATGCTCTTGCCAACATTTGCTGATATGGAATTGAGCCTTGATGAATTACTTCCAAGCATGCCCATGACATCCTGTAATACACCCACAAATTTATTGATTGAATCACCAATCTGTGCTGATTCATCACTGCCCCTAACTGCAACTCTGCTTGTCAAATCACCGTTGCCCGCATTTATACTATCAATGATTTCGTTTATAGTCTTATTGGTCTCCTTAAGCGGCTTTATAATTGACATTGTAACAAGTACCACTATCACTATACTTACAATAAGTGCTATAAACATAATAGCAAGTGCTGTATTTCTTACCGCTGCCCTATCATCGTCAAACTCGCTGTCAAACTGAGAAACCTCCATTACGAAGTTGTCTGTAACAGCAAAGCCTGTATAAACAAGCTCGTTTGAAACTGACTGCATATATGACATGTAGCCAACCCTGTTTGCCATCATGTATTCCCAATCATCAGGAGCTGATTCCTTCACATTGAAGGTAAGAATTAGCTCTGGTGTCATTGATGCAATTGTATCGCCATCCAATGAAAGAAGTGTTACATCATACAAATCATCTGCAATGACACTCTCAGACATCTTGGTCAAGTCGATAGAATTGTTTACTACACCCACATACTCTCCTGTCTCAGGATCTGTAATTGCATAGGCTATTACATATACTGGCTGTCCTGACACCGGAGAAACAAAGGTGCCCATGTACTCACCTGACTCCATACAAACTTGGTAGAACTCTTCTTCACTTACATCATGAAGTGTTGTGTTACCTACACAATCAGCAAATCCTGTGCTTCCAACCGTCACAAAGAAATTTTCATACACGCCATCTGCATCTTCATTAAGTTGACTCAGATATTCTCCCAAAACCATTTGGCTGAGAGTATACTCATCTGTTGCGCCAAATGTATTGCCTGATATATCCTCATCTATTGAATCATCTATAATTTCTTCTTCAGCTACCTCTTCTGTTGAATCATCAACTATTTCTTCTGAACTTTCCTCATCTAATAGAATGAATGAGGAACTTTCTTCTGTAAATTCTTCTGTCGATTCATCAATTAAGCTCTCATCATTATTATTTGTATTATCATCCACTTCATTGGTGTCTGCATTTGGAAGAGCTTCTACTTGAGCCGCATCAACCGAGTCTGGAACAGAATCAAGCGTTACCATGCCTCTATAGTTTACTGCCGCCTTGACCACCGACGAATTTGTAGCAACCGCCCTTGTCAATTGTTTTTGTGCCGCTATATAAGTTTCCAAGCTCTGTCCCTTGGCGTAAGATAAATTAGCTAGATTATCCTCTCCTCTTTCAACCAAAAGCTGAGATGATTTCTGTTCTATAAGCACTGTGGTTGTCACCATGGAAACCACTAAAATAAAAACAGTCATTACCAATATTTTGGCAGTGATTGAGACCTTAAAACTACTATTCTTCCTCTGCTTTGTATCCTTCTCTTTATCCATTCCATGCCCCTCCTAATTGAGCTAACATTATTATAGGGCGACAAATGCATATATTTGTGAAAATACTATGTTTTTTTGTTGTTTTATAGACTATCTTAATATCTGCGCTTACAATGAAATAAATCCAGCCATGCTACCTCTAGCATTGCCCATAATTCTATGGGAATAAAAAAGCTCAGGGTAGCATCTTGTGCAGTAGTCCGTGGTTTCTATGTGATTATTAGGAATGTCAGCTTCTTCAAACGTGAGCCTTGCTGCTTCCCATAAATCTAACATAAACTTGTCTGGATCATCCGGATTAAAGATTGATTGACTTAAAATTCTATCGGAGTTTTCCTTACCGAATACTCTGATAAATTCATCAGCCACTTCCCTGCTAACCTCGTAACAATTTTTGCAGATACTAGGTCCTATGCAACACAAAATATCCTCTGGCCTAGAACCAAAATTATCATGCATCTTTTCAATTGTTACCTTGGCAATTTTGCCAACTGTCCCTCTCCAACCAGAATGTGCTGCTCCAATCACCTTATTAACAGGATCATAGAAAAAAAGCGGCATGCAATCCGCTGCATAAATAACAAGCGGCATATCCTTAGTGTTGGTAATTAGACCATCTATATTCTCATAGGGCTTTGGTTTAATGATGCCATTTCCAGCATCCTTTTCATCCACCACAAGCACATTTGTGGTGTGACCCTGCATAGACATGCACATTCTATCGTAGCTAATATTCATAGCCTTTGTGAGCCTGCGATAATTCTCCCTTACTAAATCTGCATCATCACCTCTGCTAAAGCCTAGATTCATAGATTCATACACACCTGTACTAACCCCACCAAGCCTAGTGGAAAATCCATGCTTCACCCCCTCTTTTTCTAAAAGATTAAAGGTTAAATATGGCACTTTATTTTTTTCGATTTTATTCATAGCTTCTCTTAATTTATCCTTGTAAAATATTCTTTCTTGTTTTCATGATGGATGTAGGCTCCATTCTTCATCTGTACACGAAGGCTTGCAGGATTATCCTTGTTAACAGACATAAAAACTTCATGGATGCCCATCTGTCTGGCCTTTGCAAGTGTGAGCTCTAATCCCTTAGTTGCATATCCTTTTCCTCTAAATTTATTTGAAATACAATAGCCGATATGGCCTGGTCCTTCTCTTAAAAAATCATTAAGGCAATGCCTTAAATTAAATACTCCCACATAAACACCTTCATCAACAAGCACATATGTGGTGTCAGGAACAAATCCATCAGGCAAATCTTTTCCCAATGACCAGTTTTTCTTTTTCTCAATCCACTCAAGAAACTGTTCATAGCTGTAACCATATACGTTATTAATGTAACCATTTTCATTTTCTGGAAAAGACATATAAAGCTCATATGTTTTTCGATAATCAGAATCCTGCACTCTTATAAGTTCCATAACAAAACCTCCAGATATGATCTTAGCCTTTTTTCGACCTTTAGTTCCCCGGCATATTCAGACAGAAGAGGGATGTTCTTCTCCTTCAAGGCAGCATAGCGTTTAAACGCATCCGTTACAATGCTGATATCTACCTGATTTTTCGGTTTCAAAATATCACAGAGTGTCCGCTCCGCATTGTACGAACAAACCACATTACCACCCGGTGTAGTCACCTCGCAGGTGCCAAGGCTATAAAGAGGTTCTTTCGAGCTGCTACACAGGATGCCTTCGGTCTTCGGATTTGACAGATTATAGGTTCCAGGAAAGGTCATATGAAATCGCGCCGGTGTCCGATCAGTTAATCCTAATAGGAAAAGCGCGGTCTCACGCGAATAGATGCCTCTCTTAAACCGTCCCTGCAGGTTCACAAATTCATCCTCCCATACTTCCGGGAGAATGTAGATCCCCCTTGCGGACCGCTCAAGTTTCCCGTTATCAGCGAGATATTTCAATACTCCACGTGAAATCCTCGATTCACTTACCATTGACGCAGTGACTATTCCATTATTCTTTTTTGCCATCTCAAGAATCCTCTGAGAATCTTTCATCTAATCACCACCCTAAAATTGACTTTCATGCTTGCAATTGTAATTAAAGTAAGCACAAAAGTCAATATCAATTATTTTTTCACTTAATTAATTTTATGCGGCTTTACAGAATGCTCTTCTATCAGGGAATCTGTGAATATAAGTCATTATTGTAATATATTGAAACCTGCCATATACTGTTCATTTTTTTATATTTGTGACACTGTCCACAAGTATACATTGATTGTATGCTCGGATAAGTTTTCTTTTCTTAGATAATTTTCAAATGTCATAGTTCTCTCCTGTTCGGGAGCGAAATCCCCTGTCACTTGAAAATTATACGAGTATCTGGAAATAATGCTTTAAATTGTCATTGATCTAAAAATAAATACTTTTCAAGAACTCAAGATCTTTATCCATTGCTGTTGAAATACCTCCATCAACTACAAAAACAATAGAATCACTGTAATTATCGGTTTGAAAAATCGCATGAAAAAAGCAGCAGACCATCTATTGATCTACTGCTTTGAGTGCAAGTTAAAAAATAACTTATTACTTTTGGAGCTGCTTTGCTAGGCGTAGATTTTATTTTACTATTTCTCTAGCTGGAAACATCTGTTCCACTGTGACATTGATTTCAAATTCATTAGAGATTATTTCATCTAATAATGGTTCCATATGCTTAATCAAATATACCACAAAAGCATTTCCCATCATAAATCTGCGTTTGTTTAATGGTATCTCGATTTTATTACCATAAACAAGACACTCTTCTGTCCACTTTGAAGGGAAAGGCAATTGAAAATTAGGCCACTTTAGCTTTTATTTCTTTCCACAGCACTTTTTATATTTCAATCCCGAGCCACATGGGCATAAATCAATATGTGATAATAAAGCTTCTCTCATCCTCTTCTATGGAAAGCATTTCTTTTAACATACCATCAATATCTATATATCTGTCTCGATTTAGCGTCTGTAGAAACATATCTATTTCAGATTGCTCTCCCTGAATTTCTACGACTACAGATCCATCATGTTCATTTTTTACATAGCCTGTAAGCCGGTACATGTCAGCTGTAGATTTTGCCTTATATCTAAAGCCCACACCTTGAACACGACCTGTAAATATCATTTTGTATCGAATTAATTTGCCCATGTTTAAAAGTATTTAAAATCCTCTCTTTTCATAATCCTTGAACCCTTAGCCTTGTTACACATTTTACAAAGTGGGATTAGATTATCAAATGCATCTATTCCACCATGATATTTAGGTATGATTTCCATTAGACAATTCTCTTTCTATCCATGTCATAATTATATCTACTAAGTATTCTTGCTGCAATTCTGTTAGTTCTTTGCTAGGCTGTATTTTATGCCATTGCCAGTTTGTCTAGCTCCTTGCACTACAAAGGGAATATATAAGTACATTTAAAGATATATAAAAAACATGAAAAGATTCGATTGTGTGATTAAGAATAAAATTGTTTGATAAAAGAATCATTGAACTAGTAGGATAAAAATGGTATAATCTTTTTCGAATTAAAGCGACAACGTTGGAAAGTGGGAAAGCATAATGAATAATACATATAAGAAACCTGAAGTAAAAGAAGTGAAAGTTCAGTGTGTTAAAGAAATGGCAAAGCACACAAATTGCAGTGGCACAAACTAATTTAGTTTGAATTTAAAAAAAGATAAGAGTGTTCTTATTCATGAATGAGGGCTGTATTATAACAGCCCTCATTTGTTATGAATAGATAATAATATATGCTACCAAATTAAGATAAGGTGAAAACTAATGAAAAAATATCTAGGTATAATCAAAGGATACATAATATTAAGCATAATTTTTAGTTTAAGTGAGGCAATTATAACGTCAATCATTTTGTTGTTTCCAGGATGGCTAGTTGATAATTTTCAAAATGGAATGTCATATATAGTAAAACTGACAATTCTTTATGTCTTTTCGTTTACTATTTATTTACTAGTGTCATATTTTTCAAATCGTATTGCAGATTATAGGCGAATAAAATTTGAAAAAGCAATAAAAAAAGATTTTTTAACTCCATAATTTCACGAGATTTTGAAAGATATCATGAATATAGTGCTGAAGAATATATATCGATGCAAGCTAATGATATTACTGAAATGTGTCAAAATTATCTAAGTCCGCTGTTGTCAATATATAGATCATTATTACTTATTGTTGCATTTGGAGTATCACTCATAGTATTTGTAAACTACTATATAGCAGCAGTAATATTTATTTTCTCGTTAGTAGTGGTGTTTATTCCCAAGTTAACGGCAAAAGATTTAGCCAACAAAAACAAACGATATATGGATGTTGTTGGAAAATACACTTCTAATATAGGAAAAATGTTCGAAGCTCATGATATTCTAGATGGCAGAAGTAAAAAAAGATTAATGGAAATTCATAGTAAGAATATTGAGGATGTTTTGGCACACAACATGGATTTCAGAAAAACAAATAGCTTTGCTATGGTAATAAATGGAGGTTCAGTAGAATTTGTTTCTGTTATTATTTTTGTTATAGTTGCTATTTTATTACTAAAAGGCAAAATCACTGTTGGTATGGCGACTATTGCTTTTACGTATAGTACAAGATTTATGGAGCCCATTTATGAATTAAATGTATGCTTAGGCAAAGTACATTCTGTAAAAAAAGTCCAGGAAAAGATTTTGAATATTATAGGAAATGGAATTGTTAATAAGTCTGATAGATTTAATATCAAAAATATAAAAACAACGCAATTAGTAAAAAAATATAAGAAAACAGAATTAGTGATGCCACAGACGTCATTTGAGTATCCAAAGAAATATTTAATTACAGGAGAAAATGGAGTAGGAAAAAGCGTATTTTTGAGGTTGTTAATGCAATTTGAAAAGGCAGATGCTGGAACTATTGAATATGACGGAAAAAATAACATTGATATTTCAGAAGATATTTGCTATGTGCCGCAAAATCCAGTTATTTTTAATGCCTCTTATGTTGATAACGTTACAATTTTTAATGCATATGATAGTAACAACCTTGAGCGGTATGAATCATTTTTTCCTAAAGAAATTTTGGATAATATCAAACAAAATACAAATACTGAAAATTTAAGTGGGGGAGAAAAGCAAGTTATCGCTTTCCTTAGAGCATTATGTAGTGAAAAAAGAATAATAATGATGGATGAACCTTTTTCGGCAATGAACAATGTATCAATAGATTATTTTATGAAGAATATGGAAAGCATTGATAAAATGATGTTGATTATTGCTCATAATGTTGGAGATTACGAAAAACAGTTTGACGAAAATATAGTGATTTTACGTTGATTTTTTAGGAATGAGCCAAAATAATAATGAATATAAATGAACTTGATGAAATTTATGAAAAGAATCGTCTATTAAAAACGGTAACAATTGAAATAGTTAACCAATGTAATTGGCATTGTAAACATTGCTACCTGGATAATAAAAAAGTAGATATGGATATTAACAAAATATATGAAATAATCGATGATGCAAGAAAATTAGGGGCATATGAACTTCGATTATCAGGTGGAGAAGTGACAACTAGTCCGCACTTAGGGAATATTATTAGGTATGCGAGAAAAAGATATATGAATATTACTTTGTTCCTGTCTGTTTCGATTACGTTTTTGTCTGATCTGATTCCGGTAATGTCTGACCAGAGTCCATCCTTGTTTTCCCTCATTCCATCAAAGCCTTATTTCTGTCTAAAAAAAGTCCTTGACTTTTGAACCAGTATAACCAGTATATTGGTACGTTGCATTTTAATCTTAAAAATTGTATTATTAATTTGGATTTAGGCCTTAAAAAATGTAAGTTGACAATGAGTCCAGCCCCCAAAAATTGTAAGTATCCTCTGGAGGTACTATATATGCAGCGATTTGCAATGGATAAGCTTATTGAGTGGAAAAATAATACAAATAGAAAGCCTTTGGTTATAATGGGGGCTCGCCAGGTCGGTAAAACATGGCTAATGAAAGAATTTGGAAAACTTTATTATGATAAAGTTGCGTATATATCATTCTACAACAATACGTCTATGAGTCGTGTATTTGAACAGGATTATGATATTAACAGGATCATTTCCGCTATTAATATCGAAGTGGGTTTTACGGTATCTGCTGAAGATACTTTAGTTATATTTGATGAAATACAGGATGCACCAAAAGCATTTGAGTCTTTGAAATATTTTTGTGAGGATGCACCTGAATACAACGTTATTGTGGCTGGTTCCCTTTTGGGAGTAGCTTTGCATGAAGGAGTCTCATATCCGGTTGGTAAAGTAACAACGCTTAATCTTTACCCACTAAATTTTCGAGAGTTCCTATATGCTGTAGGCGAAAATAGCTTAGCTGATGCTCTTAAGACAAAAGACTATGCTTTAATTGATGGCTTTTCGGAGAAATACATCTATCATTTGAAAAATTATATGTACGTAGGTGGTATGCCTGAAGCTGTGAATAGTTTTTTAAACAATAGCGATTATTACGCGGCCAGAGAAATTCAAAAAGAGATTATACTTCAGTATAAAGGAGACTTCGGAAAGCATATTTCTGCTAATGAATTAGTAAGGATAAACATGGTTTGGGACAGCATTCCAATGCAATTAGCTAAAGAGAATAAAAAATTCTTCTTTGGTCAGATCAAAAAAGGAGCTCGAAGCGCCGAGTTTGAAAAAGCTATTCAGTGGCTGGTGGATAGTGGTTTGGTATATCGTGTTCACAAAGTAAATGAGCCGCATGTTCCTCTTTCTGCATATAAGGAACTCACATTTTTTAAATTATTTTTTGTGGATATTGGATTATTAGGTGCCATGAGTGAATTAGATTTGCATTCTGTGATTGAAGGTAACCGTTTGTTTGTTGAGTTTAAAGGTGCTCTTACAGAGCAGTATGTTCTTCAACAAATGATTAGTGACACTGAATATTCACCTTATTACTATGGCACTGAATCAGCTACTTTTGAGCAGGATTTTCTCATTCAAAAGGGTATGGATGCAGTTCCTATTGAAGTGAAAGCAGAAACCAACGTTCGTTCCCAAAGTTTAAAAGCATTCTACGATAAATACCACCCTGCCACTTCTATAAGATTATCCTTACTAAATTATAAAGAACAGAATTGGATGGTTAATATCCCACTTTATGCTGTATGTAATATGTAGCTGTAAAGATTTTTTCTGGACGGAATAATGGATAAGAAAATATTTTATGTAATGGCCCAGTTCACCGAGGGTGAAATATTGTTGTTTTTCAGCCCTTAATCAACTATCAGCTGCTTCTGGGTCTGAATTTTAATAGCGCATTTTGGTCAGAAGTAATTCGAAATAATGTAGGCACTACTAAATCCCATCTAAAACACGTATCTAAAACAATTAATCTTAACTTTATGATGATTCTTTCCGATATATATATATATATGACAGCATTTGGCGGAATATCCAGAAAGGAAAGCAAATGGGACGAATAATCACGTGTAAATGTGATAGTTGTGATAAGCAAATCGAATTATACGAAGGCCAAGGAATTCGCGACAACAAGATAGACCATATATTGGCATATTTCGACACTACTTCTAAGACCAAGATCCAGAATGCTTTGTCTAAAAATAGTAAGGCAATTAAATGGTCCTTTTATCGGCAAATTGCTTATTCTAATGTAGGTCATACCATCAAGTCAGTCCCTACTCTTTTTCTGACCGATGAAAAAACAGTAACACCAATTGAAACCATCTATGACGGCGACAAAGACATAGAATTTTTGCCTGCTGAAAAGCTATTAAATGGTTCCTTCCACTACGTATGCCCGGATTGTGGAAAAAAAATGACATGTATTATGACTGGCTTTTGGGACTGATACTAAGGGGTAAGCATTATGGTAGTTCAACATAATCTACTTGCGATGTATTCAAATAGAATGCTGGGCCTGTCGACATCTTCAAAGGCAAAATCCTCGGAAAAGCTTTCATCCGGCTATCGAATAAACCGTGCTGCAGATGATGCTGCAGGTCTTTCTATATCAGAAAAAATGAGGCGGCAAATCAGAGGACTCACACAGGCATCGGCAAATTGTCAGGATGGAGTATCTCTGTGCCAGATTGCAGACGGCGCACTAAATGAAGTACAGGATATACTAAAAAGGTGCTCTGAGCTCGCCATAAAGGCAGCAAATGACACTAACACTGAGGAAGATCGTGAATATATTCAGATGGAACTGGATCAGTTATCAGAAGAGATTGACAGAGTTCATGCCACCACTGAATTTAACAATCAAAGTATTTTTTCAGAGAATGGAATTTCACCAGCATTCAATAAACTAAACCCTATAACGGCCAACATCGATGGCTCATATTCTGTATCTATGCCCTCGGGAATGACAGTAACTCTTTCTCTTGTTGATGTGGACGGAAATAGAATTGGATCTCCGACCGAAACAAAAGAAACAGGAAATACTAATTCTTCAGATATCGCAAACTCAGAACTCGCCAAGTTCTCGCAGAAAGCTGCAGCAAATGCTGTTTCACTGATATCTTCTAAATACCCCAGTCTCTTTGCAAATGCATCAACAAACGGCATACAAGTTGGCTTACAGCTTAATACTATTGATGGTCAGGGTGGCACACTTGCAACAGCAAACCTTAAAATATCTGCCAGCAGTTCAAACTCAGTAATGTCGTATTCCATGAGAATCGACACATCAGATTATGGAATATCTGATTTCGAATCATATACTGACGATCAAAAAGCTGATCTGGCTGCAGTGATAGCCCATGAGATGACCCATATCATTACATATGATACTGTCTCAAGATCACTTTATAACAGTGGAGAGTCCTGGCTAGATGATTCTGTTTCACTTAATATGACACACTGGCTTATAGAGGGAATTGCACAAGCCTCCAGTGGTCATAATGGATGGCTGACTTTAGATTCTTCATCAACTGATGATGAGATAAAGAGTTATATGTCTACTCTTAAGGATGTTTTTGGATATGGCGATTCAGCGATTGGAACATATGGTGCAGGATACGTTGCAACAATGTATCTTGGCATATTAGCTTCTGGGGAAAGTGACCTAACAAACGTAAATAGTGCAAAAATAGCCAATGGTCTTGATACATTCATGACCACGCTTTCATCTGGAAAGAAATTGGATGAAGCAATTGCTTTACATACACCATACGCTGATGCAATATCTTTAATTGATGGGTTTAGATTCGCAGATGAGAATTCTCTAAAATTTACAAAAGCACTAATTAGTGCTATAGGAAATAATGGGGCCGGATCAATCCTCTATGACTTAAATACACCGGAAAGCGTTGCTTTTGCACCAGCAAGCCTTACCGGAAATTATGGTTCCTACGCAATAAACACAGACAATCAGTGGTATTCCAATGCGTTTGGGACTGACTATGTTTTTCCGGATAATACTGTTTCTGGTGGTGAGGGGTTTACAATTCAAGCCGGGTCGGAGCCGGGACAGACCATCCACATAGACCAATACAACATTTCAGCCAAAGCATTGTTTGGCAATCAGAAGATGTTAGTCACGGGTGCTTACATATCAACAAGTGGCGAGCCCGAATCTTTCTCTGATCTTGAAAGCACGCAAACAAATGCTGACTCAGCAGCCAGAGCAAATACTATCGAGATTATAAAAGAAGCTGACAGACGAATTTCTATGGTAAGATCCTATTACGGTGCAATGCAGAACAGATTGGATCATACAATTAAGAACCTAGATAACGTCATAGAGAATACCACCTCTGCCGAGAGCCTGATCCGAGATACCGACATGGCTGCAGAAATGGTGACGTACTCTAATTTCAACATTTTAGCTCAGGCCGGACAATCGATTTTAGCTCAGTCTAATCAATCAAATTCCTCTATACTGAACCTGTTGCAGTAAAAACCAAGCAATTCACATATCTTACTTTTTATGATATGTTGTACATTCACCATTTCCCTTCCTGATATAGTTTGCAGCTGGTATTGTATCATTTTCTGTATATAAAAACCGTTTGGTATAAGCGTTGTTAACTTTCAAAACGGTAGGCGGTGCTCAATTGTCTACCCAAATGCGATTAACCGAAATCCATTTAGCCTAAATCAAATTCGGTTAATTAGAATTGCATATTTCTTTTCCATGAAATGCAAGCTATTCAAGAGTCTCCGGACATGAGCGTATCTAATTAAGCAAACCTCAGTACTTTGAATGTAATCTAAAAACTGTTGTTCGTTAGATGTGGTACTGATTCAGCGAGCCTGTTATGTACTTCGGAACAGCTTATTTGGTATAAAATGTCATAACGTTTGATTTGGTACTATTGTAATTAAAACAATGCCCTCTGCACACATAGCAGAGGGATACTTAGTTATGACATTATTTCCATGTCATTTCAAGTTTCTTTTTTGATTTAGCACAGTCAACGAGATACAGATTCATTAGCTTTTGATACGGGATACCGGATTCTGAAGACTGATCCTTAAAGTAATCCAATGCCTCAACATCTATGTTGATAGTAATTTTTTTATGGAGTTTTTTGGCATATGGATTCCTTACAGCCTTGCTAAAGTCAAACTCTTTTTCTAAATATTCGTCTCTTTCTTCATTGATTCTCATAAGCCTTTTCTCCTTTCCCGGTCATATCCGGCTTTTTCATTTTCTGTTGCCTTTCTCGAAGATATCAGTCTGATGACAGATTCGGATTCCCTGGTGCAATGAACCACAATAAGCAACCGGCCTTTTTTTGCTTAGCCCAAGAATACGGAAGCGATCTTCTTCCAACTCTGAATGTTCTTCATCAAATTCCAAGAGTGCATAGTCATCATAAAATGCTGTCTGAGCCTCTTCAAAAGATACGCCATGTTTTTCTTGGTTGATCTGGTTCTTCTCTTCATCCCATACAAATCTTATCTTGTCTATACATATATTATACATACTTTTGCCATATCTGTAAATATGTGTTGCTGATCAAAATCAGAGACTGCATAATTTTCTTTTATAAATACTTCATTCATCCCGCTGCTGTTTCCAAAGCGGGCAGTATGTACCATTCTTTATTTCTGTTACATGCCGGCTATAATAAACCCGTTCACCCCAGTATTCTTCTATACCCATGCCTTTATAAACAAAGGGATAGCCTTTACGCTTATTACATATCTATTTCCGTCTTTCTCGCAATAAATATCTGCAAAGGCCTCATTCATATGAATATCATTAACATTACGAATCCTATCAAATTCAGCATCAGTCTTATTATTCCTCTAAATCTACTTTTTAAAACGAGATTTAGAGGAATTTTGTTTATCTCTTTATAAACAAATCATTCATCGTGACTTGATTTTGAATCAGACTACTATAGTCACTTTTGTGACCATCGTATTTGACCCCGTTGTATTTAAAGACCTGTCACACTTCACGCGTGAAGCAGAAAACGGCTATAAAAATACATGGAATGGCTGAAAAGAGGCATAAATATAGTTTTCATAGATAATCCGACTGTCAGCTCTGAATATATCAAGCAGATGATGTTTACGGCAGAGAAACAGGATATTATTACTAAGACCGCAATGGAAGGAATAATAAAGCTTTTACTCATTATTGAGCTAGATAGAGCTGAACAACAAAGAACGTACATTTCAAAGGCCATAGCTGATGGCATCGCTGCAAGCAACAAAAGAAGCGGTAGAAAAACTGGTCAGTTGGATAAAATGGCCGATTTATTGAAATCAGATATTGAATTATATCTCCATGACCGCAAAATCACTCAATCGGAACTAATGAAAAAACACTCAATCAGTAGGAATACATTAAAAATATTTTATTAGTAGAAAATACTCAAAGTTAAAAGTTTCACTGAGAGTTTTTTCGTTTATATGATAATATATAAATCCCATTGAGAATTTTTCCATATTATGGTAAAATTCTCAATGTAAATTAAAATTAAGGAGTGTATCATGATTAAAAGAGAAAAATATATTGCTCCAATCAGAAGTTTCTATGATAGCGACCTCATCAAAATCATTACTGGTGTCCGAAGATGTGGTAAGTCAGAAATACTGAAACAGATAAAAACTGAAATTGCAGAGAAATCCGATAACATTATCTATCTAAATTTTGAAGACCGCATCGTCACAGAGCAAATTCAGGAATGGAAAGATATTGTTACATATTTTGAGGACAATAAAAAGAATGGCTTCTGCTATGTATTTCTTGATGAAGTTCAAGAAATTGACGGATGGCAAAATGCTTGTAAAACCTTACGATTACGAGATTGTTCTGTCTTTATCACTGGATCAAATTCAAAACTTCTTTCTAAGGAATTTACAAAAGAGCTGTCTGGAAGATATGTTACATTTAGAATACGTCCATTCATATACAAAGAAATTCTTGAATACGCAAAAGAACTGGGAAGGGATATTTCCATATCGGATTATCTTATATGGGGCGGATTTCCAAAAAGGCTCGAATTTCAAGGAGAAGAAGAACTTAGAATATACCTCAATGACCTTGATAAAACCATTGTTGAGAATGACATTATAAATAGATATAAAATTCATAAATCCAACGAATTCCGCAAGGTTGCCAGTTTTACTTTAATATCAAATTCAAGGATATACTCTGCTAAAGCTATAGCAGACTACATGAAAGGCAATAACAATCAATGTAGCAGTAATACCGTTCAGAAATGGATATACTACCTCAGCGAAGCATACATAATAGATCAGGCTGACCGATATTCAAAAAAGGCAAAAAAGGTTTTGGAGAACAGCCACAAATTATATAACTGTGATGTAGCTCTAAATTCAATAAGATGCGTTAATAACAGATATGACTTGACACATAACCTTGAAAATATCGTATATAACGAACTTATATACATGGGGTATAAAGTAAGTGTCTATGATAATAACAGCAGAGAAATTGATTTCCTTGCTGAAAACGGAAACTACAGATACTTTATTCAAGTAGCATACAGCGTTACAGAAGATAAGGCATATCAGCGTGAAATGTCTGCTTTTAATGGTCTTAATCAGGTAGATACTAAAATACTGATAACCAATGACGATATTGACTATTCTACCAGTAACGTAAAGCACATAAAATTAAAAGATTTCCTTCTAATGGAAAACTTAGAAAAATAACCAATGAGTGATACGTATGCCTTTGATTGTACCAATAAAAGTCCTTAGAAATACTAATGAAATCTCAGCACTTGCTCATAAAGTGCATGAACCTATATTTATTACCAAGAATGGATATAGCGACCTTGTTGTTATGAGCAGTGAATTATACGATAGCTTAGCACGTGAAAATCATATCGATCAGGCAATTAATGATGCCGAAAAAAAATTGCGACATCAGGAGAATATATTGATGCTGATGTAGCCTTTGCAAAACTGGATAAGAAGTACTTTGGATAATTTTTCCGATAAGGGTGTCTATTTTATATTTTAATTAGCCCCATTAACGATGAAACTAACGGCTTCACTATACGGGAAAGGTTCCAGGGAAAACTGGCGCGGCTGCCCTTTAGCCGGGGCGCAGCACGGGGTGTCCCTTGGACTTAACAACAGCCAATTCCTACCGTCTCGAAAATAGACTACCGCAGCTAGTGGAAAAGGGGGCTGTGGAGATGGTCACTTTTGTGAACCCCGTATTTGTATTACATCTCGTCTGGATTGATTCTAGAAGTCCTATCACTCCACTCAACAGCCTACGTTCTTATCTACCATTTTAGCTGCAACTTTTGGAAGAAGTGCCAAATCAGCCGGAAGCCAATCCACACTTTTCAATTCACCATACTCAAGCCACTTAGCGGCTTTATGTTCAAGAAGTTGAAGTTTCCCTTCCACCACAGTTACCCAGTAGCAATTCATTTGAAGATGAAATTTCTCATAGTCATACTCTATAACATCGATCAGATCATGTACTTCGATCGCAACTCCAAGTTCTTCTTTTATCTCTCGAACTAGAGCCTGCTCCGGAGTTTCGCCTACCTCAATCTTTCCGCCAGGAAACTCCCATCCATCCTTAAACTCACCATATCCACGCTGAGTCGCAAATATTCTTGTTTTCTTCTTATAATCGTCACAGATAATAGCTGCGACAACATTTACTATTTTCATGCTTATCCTACTTCTAACTTACTCGTTTTCTTTATATATTTAGCAGGTATCGGATTATCCAAACGCCACGTAATGCTCATAGGTCGGCTACCATAGTGACTTACATATTTAGCAGCTCCAAGGTATGTATATGGAGCAGCTCCTGCCATGTTCTTTTTGAACTCCCTTACAAATGTAACACCTTGCTACCTTCTTGTATATGATTTATATACCTTTGACCAGTAGGTGATATGTCAGATGTTGTGCTCTGACTCTGCCAATGGAAATATTCTTCATTTATAGAATAGTCTTCATACATAGTAGTCGGAGAATAGTCCTTGTCTGATTTATTAAGAGTAACAAAGAACACGTCCACTTTCTTATACTCTAACCACTTAGTTCCCTCTCGAACTGTGTTTGGCTTCATGAAATCCATAGCTACAAGAATCTGATGCAATCCATCTACAAAAGAGTGATGCGCCTGGATAGAAACCGGCATAATAATCCGTCCGTTCCTATCAAAGAACTTGCCCCAGTCGAATAAAGGCGTAGCATTATCCTTTTTTCCAGAGTTGGTATGGGATA
>ERZ842401.4103-NODE-4103-length-17293-cov-5.658255_pt1 | contig 17293 bp, 7 predicted proteins | sample MGYA00521270_ERZ842401 | MGnify/ENA primary metagenome ERZ842401 (study PRJEB31892, sample SAMEA3878208) | bioreactor metagenome | biome: Moose rumen | place: Sweden | collected 2011-10 | study: EMG produced TPA metagenomics assembly of the PRJEB12797 data set...
AAAACAGGTGCTCCTACATCTACTTTTGGCTCTCCGAACTCCACCATCTCTATGTCGCCAGCTTCACTGTTTTTATTGGTAGAATCATAAGATATATAAATCTTTTCCCTATGGTCATGCTGTGCATTCCAGTCATTTAAGAATCCTACGCTTTCCTCTCCCGTCACCCCACAGAGAAAATCCGACACTCTTGTATCACTGTATATATGCATATCTTTCGTGAAGAGCGGATGGTTGTATGCGTACATGGGATAATACTGGCCGGCATTATTCTCACAGGTGATCGTGTACGCTACAAGGTCAAAAAACAATCCCAGCTCTTTGTCATCAAAGTATGGTGAGAGGAAATCCGAAAGCATGTATTCGTCTAGGATCTTCTGGATAATGATATAAGCCCCGATCCTAAGACAGCTGCTCCTGCTTGCATTGAATTTATCCTCCGGGAGTTCCGTCTCCGGAAAATACGTAAGGAACTTATCATTGGGGATCATCATCCCGTCGTTCCCCTTCGCAAGCTTTCCGATCGTTACCCTTTTGGGAACATTGTATTTCTTATCACGGTTATATTCCCTGCCCAGTTCGTAATTGACATACACCGCATTGCCCTTCGGCTTGGTCGTTATCTTGCCTTTTTCGCTCGGTATCGCAACGAGAAAATCCAGGTACATCGGCACCTCCTTTGATACTCATATTTGAGTGGTACTTTCTACTCAATATAGTATCATATTTTCTCAATATCTGCAAGCATTTTTGGAGAGAAAACGTTGATTTTATGCGGTTTAAAGGCGTTTTTTCGTTGTGATTTTGCCCTCCTTTTCATTGAGTGGAACTTTCCGCAGGAAGTTCACGTCTTTGATATGAAACGTTTCCAGATATTCCTCAAAGATATCGCAGTTTACCAGCACCAACTTATTCAGCTTGTAGATGGCACCTGCATCCCTCGCCATATCTTCAAACTTGGATTGGCACATAGAGTACAGCTCCGCACCTTCCTTGTATCTAACAAAACGCTTTCGATCAACTTTCTTGGGTTTTCTTTCCATGGTAATCAGCCTCCTTCAAATTATTTGAAGCACCCTGCTTCTATACCTATGGAAAAATTTCAACCCCCTCTCTACCGTTAAAAGATTTGCACTACTTAATAACACTTAGAAACGCCCCTTATTGTCCACAATGCTGCAGATCCCAGAAGGGCTTAAACAAGTTTGGCTCTCACCTAATAGTGCAAGAGGACTTGCACTATTGAATTTCATCATTAATTATCATATTTTAAAAGAATCCTTTTCTCAATTCTATTCCCTCAGGCTCACTCAATGCTTGCTCATATAATTTGAACATGTCCTGCGAAATATATATAATACGATCCTCCGAAACTACCGAAACACTAACCATCTTCTCTTGTCCGTTTCTCATGAGTGGAATAAACATCCCCTCCGTCTTTTTTATCGTATGGCTTTTCAATTTTCCCTCATATGGTACGAGATAACACCAACCCTTTATTGCTCCCTTGACTGGAAGATCTATAGCATCTTTTCTCAATTCTTCGGGAATCAATTCTTCTTTAAGCTGATATGAATCTACATAATCCTCTTTTTCTGTGTTGCCTGTAGATTGTTCCACCGTATCATCAGTAATTCCGACATTCTTCGATGCCTTATGTATCTGTACATCTACAGCAGTATCCTCTGTACGAACCTCATAACATTTCTCGGGCAAGCCATATACATTAACACTCTGATGGCTCGTAGAGAAAGCATTATTTTCCAGATACTTAGAATCACCAAACATTAAATCTTCCAGGTCCGGTGACAAGAATTCCGTCCATGCATCTGTACTATGGATCAAATCCTCTACCCTTTTCACCAACCAGAGATTTTCTATATTCTCCGTTTTATCATCCGGCATAACAACAAACAGATAGTCTCTAGCACGGCTGATAGATACATTGATGATGTTTCTCTTATTCAAAAATATATCCTTCGATGCTGATATTGACGGCGGAGTATTGAACACTGCAAAGATGATATCGCACTCATCACCCTGAAATCCATGAATCGTTCCCACTTGAACATCAATCTCTTTAGGATGTTTTTCCGAAGCCAGCAGTTTATCAATCATATCTGCCTGAGCCCTATAAGGTGCAATAACACCTATCTTGAACAGTTCGCCAGGATTATTCTCCGCTATCTCTCTTGATAGAAAGCAAACATATTCAAATGTAAAAAGGGCAGAATATACCTGATATGAACTACTATGTTGAAGTCTCTTGCACCGATAAATACTCTCATACTTACTTACTGGAAACTTGATAATATTCAGCGTTTCAACACCAAGATCATCACCCACATTCAGCTGACGCTGACTATCTGCGGTTCTATAATGTTCCAGTATTCCTCCATAAGCAAAGTTGCTGAAGATATGTCCGATATCAGGAATGCTTCTGTACTGTGTTGTCAGTAGTTCAACTTTGTACTGATACGGTATAGTCCTTGGTTCAACAAAAGAATCCAGCTGTACCATCGTATAAATATTTTCATTCTTCCACAAGTCAACCGATGTAATAGGCTCGATCTGGAACGGATCTCCAGCGATAATAAATTTCCTTGGCGTCTTCTTATACAGAGGAAATATAATATTTGCAATCGGGATCATGGATGCTTCGTCGATTACGATATAATCCCAATTAATGCCGTAAAGAAATATCCTCGCCCCCTGTGGCATAAAGAAGTCATATGGAAATCTTGCTATAGTCGTAACCGTTACATTCTTTTCCAGAGTACGGATGTCAAAAGTTTTATCTCTATATACCGGACTCTGTTCTATTTCTTCATCCCCAGTAGCGCCGAAGCGTACCAGCCATCTGTTATATGTATGATCAGTGCCGGAAACTTCCATAATTCTCCGAACCAATACATCCGCAGACTTATTCGTGGGAGTCAGAACCAGCACCTTACAATCTTTGTTTTCCCTCATCATCGGGATCAGAACATTCTTTGCAAGGTGCGTTGTTTTACCTGTACCCGGAGGTCCAAATACAAACTCTATATTCTCGCAAAGATTCTCCTGCAGATTAAAATCATCTTCCAGCTCCAATTCTGCAAATTGCTTCCTTAGTTCTTCAAGCAGGAATACCGGGCTTTTAGCATCAATCGTTGCAGATGTGACCGCATCAAGATCAATGCCTTCAATATCCGAAGCATTCTTCATCTTCACGCGAAGGGTATACGACTTTATGTTCGCCACTTCTATTGCTACAGTCTTGGTCTGATCTCCCATGTGGAGTACAAGCGGAATGTCTGCCAAGTCTTCCATAAATTGTGGAATATATCTACTTGGATGCTTTAATACGAGCGTTCTTTTTGTCCCTGGTTCTCTCTCGACCTTAGCAAAGCTTATAGAAACCTCTTTACTATTTGCATTAGACTCCCCGCTATTAAGGCTCTCCATTTCCAAAAGTGCCTCAAACCATCCATAAGTATATTTTTTCGACTCTACAGCTCGGCTCTGCAACTCTTCATAATGCCTTATATTCTCAATTTCGGCATCTCTTTTTTCTATGGCTCGTTCGATTTTTTTATTGTAATCAATGGTAGCTGGCGTGTATTCATCTTGATCAACATCCACATCCTCTGTTAATCGTTTTTTCTTTTTTACCTTACTGTCAGTAGTTGCCTCTTTGTGGTCTTTTTTCAGTGTTATTTCGGAACCTTCATTAGTAGATGCTCTTCCATTTGTAGGTGTGGAGCCATCTTTACCCTTTTCAACCTTATGTTCATCGTGATTCCATGATTCAGCCTCTGTTTGCTTTGCTATTAGTTGCTTCTTAAACTCCCCATAAGCATCTTTTTCTTCAATCGGTATAGCAAAAAAGCCATCAGATTCCAGTTTTTGATTCACAGACTCCAATTTTTCAGAGCTACTTCTTTTAAGTCCCAGTTTGTCCGCAATATCAGCGGTCATTATTTTTCTATACTCATCAGCCAATTCTTCTGATGTAACATCTTTGGGTCGAAGCACTTCACCCTTCTTGTTAATCATCCATTCATTCAATACAAGGGACGCTCCGAACAATGAATAACACTCATCATATCCCTGATATGCTGCAGACGGACTATAATCCTGCCTAGATGACCACTGAACCCAATCTTTAATCTGATTATCAAATTCTTTTGCTAGTCGTAAAATAATGACCGATTTATCTATGGTCATCGGGGCACGTAATATTTCGTCAAAATAATTGAATTGATATAACGGCTGAAATAATCTATTATTTGCCTTTCCCATTAACGGACGAAGATTTCGTTCATCCCAGCCCTTCCCTCTCATGCCATTACAATTAAAGAAATCAAACCTATCTCCTTTAGAGAACGTCAATCCATCTGTTTTACAACCTAGTCTTTTTAATTCCTGCGTGGAAAAAAAATCAAGATATCGAGCATCTGTTAAATCTATATCTACACTTCTACAAAGAATATAAAGATCAAATGTTCCGTTTGTCCTTTCCCAACGACCAACTAATGCCTCTTGGGGCGTTACTTTTTTAGATTCTCCACTTTTCTGGTTATACACCAGGATTATTTTCTTTGCGCCTATATCTTCTACGGTCAACTTCTTATTATCAATCGCAATCAAAATCTTCCTGAGCGCTTCAACCTGCTGATCAAACTCTTCGTCTATATTTGATGCTAGTAGTTTAAGTGCTTCATTTGCATCACTAAGTTCGGTTGAATAGTCTTTGAGCTTAAAAATCTCCCTGTATAGATAATTAACCTTTGAGTCATCTAATAACGCCTCATCAATCGTTCCGTTATTTAAATATATTTTACCTGCCTGAGCAACAGTTCGATGTTTATGTTTATTAGTCCGTATCAAAGGTAACTTATCTAAGCCATTAATTCTTACCTCAAAGCCGTAATAGTTTTTTTCTACCAGCAATCCAACAAACTCAACAAACCATTCTGTTGTTTTTTCTTCGTAGTAGTTCGCGCGTAATGAGTGAACCACTTCTTCGATCGTCATCTTTCTGCAACCAAATGATTCCTCAATAAACTCATAGTATCCACTACTATAATCTACCCAGCAAACACCTGATGCGCTCTGAACTCCGAAGAAATCTGAAAGCCATTTCATCCCAAATAGTTCAACCATTAACGAATAATTATTCTCACTTTCAGACGTAAACAATACGGAGTGAATGCTTTTATACGAATCATTATTGCACGGAATAATAGCTCTTCGTCCACGAATCAGCTTAATGTACTCTTCCTTAAAGCTCTCATATATTAATCTATTTCCAAAGCCTTCATCTTCATCCGCGAAAAACATATTTTCCATCAATTCAACGGACAATTGCTTTTCTCTTGCGAGGACAATCATACTATCCGCTGCCAATATGCCGATGTTTTTCATTAATTCGTCATTCGATACATTATTTAGAGCAATAGTATCTCTGCTTGACTTAGTCACAAAGGGCGCGTGAATGAAAAACTCACAGTTTGACTGTATTCTTGTTGGGAAAAACACAAAATAGCAATCTTCATGTGAATAATATGGATCGTCATTGATTGCGCATACTTCATCATCAACTAATAGATAGGCAATCATAACTGACTGATCAGGCACTTCAATTACTTCTCCATCGTCATCTGTATCAAGAAGCGTTATATTATTTCTTTTTAGCAAATAGTAAAAAGAGGCATCGTCCTCATCTTCATCATATTCGTCTCCAGTATCCAATTTGGTTATTCTGATATATTCATATTCGGACGAATCATAGAAGTCGTAGCTATCTAAAACAACCTTTTCAATCGTAGCTCTTTCATCTTCTATAATGGTGTTTATTTTCTTTATGTTCTTCAAGAAAAGAATAGCCTCTTCATGGAGACTATCTAACTTATTGTATATTCTGTCCCATGCAATATCTTTTGTCTTCTTTGAATTAAACGGTAAAACAAAGACAGTTTTATCTTTTTCTTTTGACTCATTACTAATTCTTTTAGGAAGAACAAGTTCTCGTATCTCAAAGTCATATGAACCAGAATGAACCTGGGGAGATTCCGTATACACAAAAACAGACTTGAATCCGATACCAAATTTACCTATTTTTGTATAATCGTCGCTTTTGGTGCCTTTGCTAATGCTGCAGATTCCCTCCAAATCTTTTTCATCAAAAGGAATACCATTATGAGAAACAATTAATCTGTCTTCCCGAAGATCAAACGTGATTTCTGTAGCCTTTGCATCATCAGCATTTTGAAGCATTTCATATACAAAGTGAGCTTCATCACTATAATTATCTACAATAATCTTTTTAACACCTTTGAAATTCTCATTTTCAACAAATGCTTTGTTAGAATCGTAGATTCTCTCTAATGTATCCATTCGAAACCCTCATCTGTTCTTGTATCTCATTATTACTCACTGGTATTTGTTTATCAGTTCTGCTGCGTCTTTAGAAAGATTATTGCTCTCTATGGTGGTCAGCAATTTCCCCGGGAAATGCTTGTAATACCATGCTTCTTTCTTTGCCCAGTGAGCCATATATGCTTCATCGTTCGGTCTACCCACATGTTCCCAGTAGTACTCTTCTCCCTTAAATTTTACAGTGAAATCAGGTAAGAACATTGTTCCATCCGGAGCATAAAGAGGCACTTCATACTTAAAAGGAATTTCCCTATCAACAAGCATGTTTGTGATTATTGCTTCAGACTTTGAACGCACGAAATACTCTGAAAGAGTAGCAACATTCTTCCCGTCTTCGTACCAATTGCTGCCAGCATAAAGTAACGCATCCGGTAAAGGACTAAACTTGTAAACCGACGAATTAATCTTACGAACCGCCGATTTTTCAGTGTGGCTCAATGATGTCAATGTGCCTACATCTTGTTGTAGAAATATAGTTACCTTTTTCTGCGCTCTCGTTATTGCAGTATAGAGCAGCTCCATTGTAAGCAAATGACTATCCTTGTGTGGAATAACTATATACACAAAATCAAACTCAGATCCCTGAGATTTATGAACGGTAATAGCATAAGCCAATTCAAGGTTATCTATTACCTTCTGCTCTTTGATCCATTTCCCATCAATATCCATTCCAAGTTCTTTTCCGTAGTTATATAGGAAACCTTGCCTTGTCTTTCCCGAGAAAGCGACTTGTATTCTTTCAACATTTCCTTGCCAGATATACTTTGGTTGTTTTCCATCCTCAGCTTTTCTGTCAAAGCCATGTATTCTGCTTAACCCTATTTCGCCATTATAGATCTCTGCCTTTACGTTTTTGCCTTTGCTAAAATCATATGCATATGCTGGATCTGATTGGGGCCGGTTTCTATACTGTATTACCTTGTCAAAATATCCTATACCGTCAAGTTTCTTTTGACTCCACTTGTAATTAAATGTTTTTTGCATGAGAAGATTTAATGATCCAGTACCATAAAATTCACCTCGATAAGGAGAAATAACCTGTATGATCTCGGGATTACTATTCCCCTTTTCATCTCGTATCATCTCCTGCCAAAGCTTATCCGGTGTAACCTTCCCACTCGACATATCCATTTCTGTATACTTCTGCATGTCGCGCATCATCACGTTTGTCAGGACCTGTTCAAGTTCCTCCTGCTCATTCCAGAAATATACACCGAGATCTTTGTCAACATCTCCATTGCCGTTTTCAACAATATTCTCGAAGAGTTCTTCCTTTCTTACTTTTAACCTTGCTGTTTCCGCTTCGTCTTCTGTCTGCTGATTCTCCTGAATAAATATTTCAGCAAGGTCAAGTATTCCATGTCCCTTATCTTCGACCGTATTTACTAGCTGCCTGATATTATCCGTAAGTGTTCCAACATTGTCCGGATGTTCAAGTCTAAGCCAATCGATGGTATCAGCAAACACCTTTCCCCTTCCTATCGGCGGGAGCTGGTTAGGATCTCCGATCAATATCAACCTCTGTACGCTATTCCAATTGATTGACTTCAGAAGTGTCGCAAACAAATTCAGATCAATCATAGAGCATTCATCTATGATTATGGTGTTATAGTCCTGTCCAGTGGATCCACCGGATCGTTTCAATGTAAAGTTTTCATTAATCCACCCATTTTTTGCTAGGTGAGAGTGTATTGTCTTTGATGGCTTTTCATTTTGTGTTTTGATCCTCTCAGCCGCCTTACCCGTCGGAGCCATCAACAAAAAGCTGGTACCCACGCCATGAACGCGGTCTATATTGTCAAGTATAGACTTTATCACGGTTGTTTTTCCTGTTCCCGCAGCTCCCGAAAGGACACAAAGGGGCTTTGTAAAAATCTGCATACAAATACTTGCCTGATGATCCAATATTTCCTCATATTGATCAGGCACTTTCTTCATAAGAGGAGAATCCTTCACTCTGAGTCTATCCTTGAATTTATCAGGAATTATAGCCATTTTTAATGTGATATCCGGTCTGTCCGCAAGATTCTTTAGAATTTCTTCAACCGTTCTCTCATCCTCATAAACCTCTCTCAAATAGAGGAATAGTATTCCCTTTTCATCCTTCCTTCTCTCAAGCGCTTTATCAAGAATTTCTGGCTCTACCTCAAAGTTCTGCATTTTATATACATGTCTTTTCCATTCCGGCAAACAATCTATTCTTTCCCTGGCTCAAACTGAGCAAAGTACTTTTCAGACCCTTCTTTTCTTTTTGCGTAATCATATTTCTGCTTTGAATTACCGCGGATCTCAACATCCTCGTTATACATCTGCTCATAACACCAGGTACAGACAGTATATGGCGGCAAATCTATCTTTATAGGATCAGCATCTGTTTTTTTCCAAAAGTCTGGAGTATCAACACGTACCTTTATCGGATCTTTACCAAATGCATTAACACTGAGACCACATGCAACTGCACAAGGATTATCAGAACAAGGTTCGCCCGCATGCGCAGTTTCATACTCAATGTCACGGGTACCTGCTATTAAATCTCCCGGATATGAATGCTGCCCAATGCAATACGTATTTTCGCATGGCTTCTGACAGATGTGCCCATTCCAGCCTTCGTTATGCCATGCCAATCTTATACTCATGTGTGTCGCCATAATAAATACCTTCCCTCACGTGAACTCTTTTACTTAAACGGATCCAATTGCTAATAATTTTTTGATCTGATCGGGACTACAACATTTAACATGTGCCAATAGATTTCTACAAGTATGCAAAAAAACTATATTTTCTCTGTCTGCCTGTTCCGGAATATGTAATTTATATTTACCATCATGATCCCTGTGTGTGTTCAAATAAAACAATGTCCCAAGTTCTGCGTCATATGGATCGTATATTTGGATATCATATTGTTTTACAAAATTATTGGTCAGAGCATCCTGTATCTTATCAATCCACTTGTCTATCAGATTTATTCTTTCCAACTCAATAACCGGGAAAAAAACCTGAATTTGCGCACGCCATATTCTGTTTTGAATTTCCTTTTTGTCTTTCTGACGCACAATTGATAGAATATGACCAGAATCCTCATCAGCTCCTCTTCTGACAAATTCATCATCTGCCGCTATTCTCTCGATGAGAAGTTCTGGCGATACCCTATCAAAATCCCCCAAATCTATAAGGCTTTTGGAAATCTCCGCATCAGTCTCACACAATTGTGCACATAATGCTGAAATATACATCTTCCACCCTTCAGAATAGTCGTATTTCTCGTCTAAATACTGAGAATTAAAAAGCTGAACATCATGCTGTGTTACATACTCTTCATAAGGTATGATTTGGATATTTGACATCTCAGTCCTGTCAACCCTCCCTTGTATTTCAAGCACAAAACACCCTTCTGTGATGCCGTCTATCTTGTATTTTTCACAAAACGTTATCCAATCTCGTGCAGAATCCGCAGACAGGCCTTTTATCCAAACAATACGATTCTTTATAACCTTATTCTTTTTGATATATTTTTGTATGTTATTGTTTTTTGTCTCACGAAATCCATCACGTATTTCTTCATCAAAAGCAGCATATCGGTTAAGAATAAATGTTCCCGGCTCTTCATTCCCAATATCGTCCTTTGCATCTATAGGATCGATCACTATCTCTGAGGAATCCATACTATCCCTAAACCGCGCCTCTATTTCTCCCCTCATAGTATGCCTCCACGGCAAATCCGACGGGACTTCTAATAAAGCCACTTGGTTTTGGTTAAGAACCGACAAAACTTTTGTGACAAACCTTCTCGGACCGGTTATATTATCCCACCAAAACTCATCGGCACTGATCATGCTGTTACCTCCTTGTTATTTTCCATGATGTCCTTGTCCAAAGAGTCAATATCTGCACCGATGATACCTATGAACGAGCTTCTCCTAAGACGATATGCGTCTCCTTCAGTTTTGCTTAATATACCCATATCAACCATCTCATCGAGCAGATTTTTATATTCAGGAACAGACATATTGATGAGACAGTGTATATCATACCCGTTAGCCATCTCCATAATCTGACTAATAGAGAAGCCTTTCCAATTTCCCATGCGCTCTTCCTGTTCAAAGTAATAAAGCATTGTAATACATCTTGCAATCATGAGGTATCTCTGATCCAATTCTAGAGACCAACGGAATTTTGCCTTAATACTATTGTTTAAGTCTGCTGAGCTCAGTACAGCTCCCAACTGCTCATCCTTTAGTGTAAACGGCGGATTACCATTAGCCGCGCTATAATACTTTGAATACTGATCCGTCAAGGTTTCAAGCAATTTATATCCGAAGAACTGAAGTATTCCAGGGTAATAATTTGTCTTCGTTAAAATAGTCTTAAGATGAGGATAAGGATCTATCTGGAATCCCTGATAGCACAAAGGTCTGGACAATAACTGAAGTGCCTCAGATGGCTGCAAAGGTCTTACACATAGCGGCTCTCCCAACTGACCAAATACACCATTTCTTTCAGTTGAGTTCTTAGCTCTGCAAACATTGTGTAATCCTGCGAGAACGAACTTAAAAGCATTCTTTGTCGATCTCTTTAAATTGATCATTTCTTGTATCTGCTGATATGAATTATCTGCAATGGCACCCAGGAAGTCATCACACTCATCCAAAAGCAATAGGAAAGAAGCCACCTTTCCATTCCTAAACAGTGACTCAATCTGAGAGCACATATCTTTTAGGGTACTTGCTGGCTTTAATCCGAAACTTGTCTTTTTATTTATCGCATCGAGAATATGTTCAGCAACTTCCTTTTCAGTCTTCTTGTTAATGATGGAGCAAAATACTGCAAATTCTTTATTTTCAGGACGATGACATCTACTTTCTGCTCGCTCCAACAATGCAGTTTTTCCCAGCTGCCTTCCTCCATAAACAACACTCGCACCATTTCGATCCATAATGGTATTGAGTTCCTTTGTTCTTCCACAGAACATTTCGTCTGCCGTAGGACCTCCATCTCTTACGAAAGGCTGATATGTTGTATATGGTAATGTACAAGCCAAAAGAATAGGCAATCTGTTTGTATTATCTTGCATCGCCAAATGCAGGATAAGAACCCAATCTATGAGAATAAATGGATTCTGTCCTGATTTTTGATGTGATAGTTCACCAATCTGTCTTCTCGTTACCCTTTCCAATGCTCTATCTATCAGAACAATTGAAAAGCCTTTCGAATCTATCTTAGATACGGTTTCTACTATTTGGCTTGGAGTATGTGTGCCATACAGTACAATGACATTCATGTTCCGTTTTATCTGCGTTCCAAAGGCTGCAATTGGATGAGGATAATCTGCCTTACTCCTAGGAGATGCATTTAATTCCAGTCTAAACATCTCTTCCTTAGAATCCCTTATCGGCTTAATGCCATCTACAGGAAGTCCAAGCCCTTCAAACAGAGTTCTAATCTTAGCTTCATTTGCGCCCTTTCTTGCAGGCCATGCTTCTATCAATCTCTTACTATCATCTCTTAATCTTGAAGTCCAATCCGCGGGCAGTCTCCCAGAAATAAAACTCCAACCACTATTCTTTAACGCAACGTTTGATTTCTGCTTCCCAAACTCTAACAACGGACCGTACACTTCGTCAGACAAGAACGTGGCAAATTCATTTCTCGGTGCCAAGAAATTCTCCATTTCGATGGATATTTCTTTTTCACCGGCATCATACCTATTAAGATACTCCTCTGTCACAGCCAGATTAGTATCTCTCTCCAAAAGTTTATCTGCCTCAATGAGAATGGACGACTCCGGATCTTTTCTCAAACGATCCTGTATTTTTTCCTTAAGCTCTCTCTTGCCTTTCAGCGCAGATTCAATTATCTGGCGTTCAAGCCCTTCTAAAAACTGTCTCCAACATCCGAAGTCCTTGATAGAGTAGAAACGATCTTTCTGTTGTTCAACAATTGCAGCTAATGTCTCTTTATCATTTTCATTAATCTGATCATATGTGTATGCCAGTTCTAATCGTTCCCTAAACTTCGTTGTCCGTGCATCAGCTGATGTAATCGCCTTTTTCAACCTGCTTTCTGGAACGAAAAATTCTTCTGAATCTGTTCCGATCGACTTTCCCAATCTCTCTAACTGATTCAAATTATCAAAAATCAAGGAATCTCTATCATTTACCTGATCTATTACTTCTTCTTTTGTTAGTAGTTCTAACTCAATATGTTTAATTACAAATCTCCAAGGCTCACAATACTTTATTCCTGCTGTTGTTTCATCAATTATCGGAAGATTATTCTCGTCCAAAGAAATTCTTCCTGTATATAGAGCTTTTTTATACGGAGATTCCAGTTTTTCTCCCGACAGATATTTCTTTATGTTGGTTATTGTTATGTAAAGAACAGATCCATTCTCTATATTAACCTCTGAGAAATGACTGATAGCTTTTTCTGTCTCTTTTATGATCTCATCTCTCAATGTTTTCAACTTCGATAAATCAATGTTTTTGCCTCCTAAACTCTCTGTATGCTCAACCCAAGTCTTCATAAGATTTATTCGACTATAGAAATGCTTTAATGCTTGCGGCCTTGCATCATATTCAAGGGTAAAATAATTACCCGGATTCGCTTCATTCCATTTCGTATCCAAGATACCCTCTGTCTTAGATGTATTCAGATTGTATTGACCATCGACCACATCACAATAATCCTCAAGAATACTCTTCACCAGGTCAATGTCTTGCATGCGGTTTTCAACAATGATCTCCATACATGCATAAAAATCACTATTAGGGCCAAAGCAAGCGTTATACATTATAGGTAACGTATTCATTCGCGTCTTCACGCTTGGGACAGTCATCAACAACTTTGCTTGATTTTTGATATTATCTGCAAATTTCTGATTCTCCTGATCATTGCCAAGCAATGCCATCACTGATGGTGTATATCCATTCGGAGCTATCCCCCATATCCTATTAAGCTGATTAAACAGACCTTTTACACAATTACAGCTAGGGAACAGTGTATCAAAATCAGTTAAAAATCTTTCACTGTACCCATGCAATGCATGATCGTATGCCATGCCCGGAATAATCATTGCAAGCATCTGCGCGGAAAGAGCAAGCACATCCGGTGTGTCAAAAATAAATACCTCCGACATTGATGTGTACGAATAATTGGCTTCTCCAATAGGATTACCGGTCGCATAAATCAGCTGCCTATATAATTCTCTGCATCCCTTATTCCCATCCTCCATAGATGCCGCTTTCATAAGCAATGTTGCATTAGCAACCATTTCAGAGGAATTATCATCTATTACCTCAGGATTAAGCAGTTCTATAGCATAATCCCGTAATTCTGAATCATTCATTGCACGATGAACATCTGTAAGTGCTCTCATTTCATCTTCAAGGGATTCGCTAACATTTTCATCCTTCTGAGTGTCTTCTATAACTTCTTCATCTAGGATTTCTGTTTTTTCCGGTTCTTGTACCTCCAGAAATTCCTCTATGTCCTTCTCTTTTTTTAGCTTAATTATTCCCTCTATGGGTTCATAGGATACAACTACGTTATTTTCCAGCAAGTATACTGTCTTTACAGTGTTTCCAACTGTAAGCTCGTCTATGTTCTCATCCTGATTCAGAACCCAAAGAAATGATTCAGACTCCACCCCAGCTGGATCTATAATTAGCTTTGTAGCATCCATTTTTGAATTAACAAAAACAGAAACATTATAATGGTCATCCTCCCACTTTATTGATGACATTATTTTTTCAAAGCTATCCTTATCAGCAGTTTGTCTGACAGCCATCAAATAATCTATCAAAGCCCCATTGTTATGGTATGCATGTAACACCTTTTTACGGCTCATCACCTTTTCAGTCAAAAAATTATAAGATCCAAAAGAGAACATCCATTTTATTCCCGAACCAGAACGTATAGAGCCTTTTTCCATAAGTGTTCGGTACACAAATTCGCTTAAGGCGTATGCAAATACGTCTTTTTCTATCTCATATTTTGCTAACCATCCTTTCAATGCCAGTTTTTCTAGTAACGGTCCCAATCCCTCCTTTGCATCGCCTTTTTCATCATCAATAGCATCCGCGCATATTCCAATTTGATATACCTGCTTTTCTGTAAGCATTCCAAAATTAGTAAACATCGGAAGAATCATGCAAACTGCGTTTGGGAATGCCTTAAAATCTTTCTTGAAAGAAGAAGCACTCGGCGTCCCTTTTTTAGGATTATTAATTGCCTCTATAGTATCATCCATAGCACCTTCGACAGTCTCCTCTGGTTCATTCTTTGTGTCGTCTTCTGGAATACTACCAGGCGTTGATTCTTTTTCTTCACTTCTAGTTATCTCTTCCCCTGATTCTTGACTTATTTCTTCCACAGTTTCCACGGTCTCTTCAACGTTTAATACTTCAGACTCTTCATTTATCGCTTCTTCTGTCATTCTTCCTGCTGTAATCTCGCTGTCTGAAGGCTCTATATAATACTTTCCCGCAGCCACTCCTGCCATAACACGATTAGGATAAACTTCACCTATTTGATCGAGAAGATTCATCCCCTTTTCTGAATCAATATCCTCCATTGTAATTGCCTCAATAAAAAGCCCCGGAACATGAGCGGCCTCTATGGTCTCCTCATCTCCAAGCTTATTATTCGCTCTCTGTCTTACTTTTTCTCCCACTTCATCTTGCAACGGCTTGATGGCTTTTGCGTATCCATCTATTGCAGATCTGATTTGCAGGAATGTATTCAATATATACTCCGCCTGAATTAATTTGTCCTTGTATAGTTTCTTCTCGTTTTCAGAAACAATACCAATGAACTCTCTGACCGGAATAATCTCAGATGGCATCTGTTCCTCTCCGACCAAATCTTCAACCTGCTTTTTTATACAGTCATACTTGCTGTTTAGTTCTTCAAAAGACGTATTTATCTCTGTCTCAAGCTCATTTCCAAGGATTTTGCCTTTTGATACAATCTCCACGGCGGATAGTAAGCACTTTTTTACCTCTTCTGTCTTGCTCTCAAAATCAACCACTAGTTTTTCAAGTTCATTGGCACTCATCAGTAGTTCCTCCTCCAATTATTTATTGTTATGCCCCATGTATAGAATCAATCTGTTATTTCATCAACCACAAACTGCTATTAATATCAATTTTACTTTCACTTATTTCCTTTGTTTCTCCAATTCTTGTATTCTCCGGTGGTTATGCGCCCATCTGTCGGTTTTTGAGCATCCGAAGGAATAGCCCAAACATCGCCGAACTTAGTGGCTCCTTCTACTTTCCCTTCCGCACATAGAGTCTGAACTGTTCTAGGAGTCACGCCCCATTTTTTTGCAATTACCTTTACCGTAACAAACCCATCAATCATAGAATACCTCTTGCAAAAACCTACAATAATTCAATTCTAATTGTAATCGTTTCAACGCAATTTGTCAATTTGTTTTTTGTGCAATGTGCTCGCGATCCTATCTTCACGTCAACATCGATTGTGCATAATGCGCATAAAATAAGCCCGCAGCCATCGGTTAATCACCGACAACCACGGGCATCCCCTCAAACCATATTAAACTCTCTTCGCATACGACAATGCGATCCACCCGGCACCGCTCTTCAACCTTCCCCATCCGGCATCAGAGCCCTTACCTTCTTTCACTTCTACAATCGTATACACTCCCGGCGGCACATACTTTCCAGTCCATGCTGTATCGGTACCATTACCCTTCCGAATCCTCAGATCCTTCGTCGTCACCCTCACAAGGAACGGACAATCCGCATTACTCATCCCAGCGGATGAAGGAACATTGCCACCGGCATACTTCTCATAATACCCTTGACCATATCCGGCACGCTTTTTCTGCACCGCATCACTCTGATCAGCAGATCTCTCATACCAGAGCAGTACCGCATCCGATGCCTCCCTGACATTTTCTGCATTCTGAAGCACGATCAGTACCGCCTGATATCCCGTGTTAAGCTCCTTCCACAAAAAATCTAGCTGCATATCCAGATCCCCTATGGACTTACCCTTAGCCTTCGCATACTCCAAAAGAGCCTTCTTCCTACTCCAAAAAGTCCACTGAGCCAGACCGTACCCGGCCTTATCCTTCACGAAATCCGGATAAGCATTGTCATCCACCAGCCTTGTATATTCCTCATCCGTAATATTCAGCTTCTTCTCATAGCTGTTCTGAAGATTATTCGCCCTCAGTCCCGATTCGGCATACAGGTTGCCCATAAGTCCGGTAGCGCCGTAAGCATACAAAAGCCCGTTCTCAAAGTCCACTTCCACAGTACGAAACAGCGTATTCAGCCACTCCACAGTCAGATCAAGGCTGTTCTGCCTTAGGAGCAAAAGAGCCGTATCCACCGCTACATCAGATCCATAGGCGTTTGCTCCACCTTGTTTGGAAGTAAGCCCGATTGCCGCAATAGTTCCATTCCCCTGAGAAGGCGTAAACTCCCATACAAACTTATATCCGTCTGAAAGTGCCATACTCTCTGTCAGATTCATGCTACCGCGCTTCACATTTGCCGTGGCATTTACATCATTGCTAGCATAAGCTACCGGCAGATTTGAAGATGACGGATATATATTTGCTACCTGTTCCGTAATAGCACTGGAAAAGAGAAGCAGACCGCCGATCATATTCGGGCATATAGGAAGCATCTCATCATTCCAGTTCATTTCTGTGTCATACCTGCCTGCCGTATGATAAAAAAGCCCCATCGGATTACTTCCCAACAGGTCATTCACGGCATTCGTTATCATATTTGTTTCGGAGACGATTTCCACCGCCCCCGTATTCTGGTCTTCCAGCTCAATCGTGAACAGATCGGAAGAGCACACGTCTGAACTCCAGTCACGGCTACATCTC
>ERZ842401.4104-NODE-4104-length-17289-cov-77.570442_pt1 | contig 17289 bp, 11 predicted proteins | sample MGYA00521270_ERZ842401 | MGnify/ENA primary metagenome ERZ842401 (study PRJEB31892, sample SAMEA3878208) | bioreactor metagenome | biome: Moose rumen | place: Sweden | collected 2011-10 | study: EMG produced TPA metagenomics assembly of the PRJEB12797 data set...
CCTTGTCGATATCCAGTACGATGACGTCAATCTGGGCACCAACCTGAGTGAACTCTGAAGGATGCTTAACCTTCTTAGTCCAAGAGAGGTCGCTGATGTGGATCAGACCGTCAACACCCTCCTCGAGCTCAACAAATACACCGAAGTTGGTGAAGTTGCGAACCTTGGCAGTGTGCTTGCTGCCAACAGGATATTTAACCTCGATAGCCTCCCAGGGATCTTCCTTGAGCTGCTTGATACCGAGTGACATCTTGCGCTCGTCGCGGTCCAGGGTCAGGATGACTGCCTCAATCTCGTCGCCTACCTTCAGGAACTCCTGGGCAGAACGCAGGTGCTGGCTCCATGACATCTCTGAAACGTGGATGAGTCCTTCAACACCGGGCTGAATCTCAACGAATGCACCGTAGTCAGCGATAACGACTACCTTACCCTTTACGTGGTCGCCCACCTTGAGGTTAGCATCCAGAGCATCCCAGGGATGAGGAGTGAGCTGCTTCAGACCGAGAGCAATGCGGCGCTTCTCGTCATCGAAGTCGAGGATAACCACGTTGATCTTCTGGTCGAGCTCAACCACCTTGTGGGGATCGTCTACGCGGCCCCAGCTGAGATCGGTGATGTGGATGAGTCCGTCAACACCGCCCAGGTCAACGAATACACCGTAAGAAGTGATGTTCTTAACGATACCTTCGAGGATCTGACCCTTCTCGAGCTTGCCGATGATCTCCTTCTTCTGGGCCTCGAGCTCCTGCTCGATGAGGGCCTTGTGAGATACTACAACATTGCGGAACTCCTGGTTGATCTTAACAACCTTGAACTCCATGGTCTTGCCTACGAACTGGTCGTAGTCGCGTATGGGATGAACGTCGATCTGTGAACCGGGCAGGAAAGCCTCGATACCAAATACGTCTACAATCATACCACCCTTTGTGCGGCACTTGATGTAACCTGTGATCACTTCCTGAGCCTCGAGTGCAGCGTTCACACGCTCCCAGCTCTTTGACATGCGAGCCTTCTTGTGCGACAGCACAAGCTGACCCTTCTTGTCCTCAGCGTTCTCTACATAAACCTCTACAACATCGCCTGCCTTCAGGTCGGGGTTGTAACGGAACTCAGAAGCGGGGATGATACCGTCGCTCTTGTAGCCGATGTTTACGACAACCTCTTTCTTGTCCACGCTGATGACTGTTCCGTCAACAACCTGATGCTCGCTTACTTTGTTCAGCGTCTCATCATAAGCCTTGTCAAGCTCTTCCTTGCTGACGTTAGCCACTGTGCCATTCTCATACTCTTCCCAGTTGAAGTCCTGTAATGGCTGGACGTTCTTAGTTAATTCTGACATAATAATAAATTTGTTTGTGCCCCTCGTTTTGTGTGTCGGGGCGGGGTCTGAACAGACGTTTACCAGACCATCTTTAAAGGGTTAATTGTTGATAGGAGCGGCGCCTGTTCCAGCTCCTATTTCCCCGTTTGGGGTAAAAAGCGGGTGCAAAGGTACTAAAATTAGTTGAGAGATGAGAGATGAGAGATGAGAGATGATTGGGAATTATGGTTTTTTAACTTTTTTAGGTTTATTTGTGAGCTTTTTCTTGATGCCAAAGAGGTCACGAATACCGTCGAAGTCTTTTTTCAGGATAATACCCAGTCCTTGTGTGTTCAGCGATGACTTGGTGAAATAGCGGTCGTTGGTCTGGTTATAGACCTTCAGTGCCATATTGCCGTTGGGGAACAGCAGGTAGCGGATGTCGAAGTCGCCGATGAACGACGGGTTGGCCGTCTTCGCATTGTCGCGATAGCCGAACTGTCCGTTGACGAGCAGGCGGTTGTTCAACAGTCGTCCGCTGATCAGTCCCTCGTATTCAGCATTGTTCCAACCCTCGTCACCTGTCGATATGTTGGCTCCGAAGTTCCAGTTGTTGCTCTTGATGACACGTCCCAGCATATTGTTAATCTGACCGCTGAGGGTTCCTGACAACAGGCTTTGCATAGCCAGCGACGTCTTGCTGCGCCCTGTATTATCCTCATCGGCATTGTTGGCTCCCTGTGGATAGAATCGTCCTACAGCAAGCAGGTAGATGACCTGTTGGTTCATCTCCTCCTGTCCGTTGATGATTGAGCGCACCATCTGTTTCTCGTCCGTATTGACATTGGGGATGTCCAAGTCAAATTCGATGATGGGGGCACGCGGCTGGCCTGTGATGTTCATCAGACAGTTGACGCGTACGGTATTCGAGAAGCTGTTTCCTACGTTCAGATCCGACAGACTGACACCATTCACCGTATGCTGGGCCTGCATGTTCAGCGAGGCGTCATAGGGGTCGCCGCCAAAGACCACAGTACCTCCCTCATTGAAGATAAAGTTCTTTTTGATGATATTTTGAATGGTCAGCCCATAGGTGCCCTCGGTTACACGATAGGTTCCAAACATCTGGAAGCCACCTTTATTATAATAGGTGGTCGACAGCTCACCATCGCCTCTGAGGGTGATGTAGTCGTTGGTACGTGGGTCCATCAGCAGTCGGATGGTGGCATTCGGAGAGGCGTTGATTTTCAGCCTCATGGTCAGATCGGAACGGAAGTCGTCCTCTTCCTCCTCTGTGTTTTTCTTGCTTTGTTCGCTTTGCGCGTCGCCTTTGTTCCATTGGATGAACTCCTGGCTGTTCACTGCGTCGGGTGATGCGGCATTATAGACGAAAACCGAGTTCTTCAGCGGGGTGACATCCGCACTGATGGTCACACCGCTTTCCCTGCCTTGAATGCTGACGTTGCCATTGGCATAGACCGTTCCGTAGAACGTGTCGTTACCAAATTCCTTGAAGTCGTAGGCCAGCAGTTCCTGCGCCTTGACATCGATGTCGTAGGTCATCTGGGTCAGCTCCTTGTGGTGGATGCCTCCTGTGAGTATGGCCTCATGGTTGTTGATGTCGTAGATGTGGCAGTTGACGAACTCGATCTCGTTAGGTACCATGCGTATTGTGTCATTGCACAGTTCGTAGTCGCATCCCAGTGTACTGACATGAACCTGTCCGTTCAGCGCCAGTTCTCCGGTCAGGTTGATGGCGTCCAGCGGTCCTGCCAGCTTGACGGCTCCGTTGCCGTGTCCCGTTACGCTGCTGAGGAAACTGCTGGTGAACGACTGGGCAAAGTCCAGGTGAGTGCCCTCCGCACGAATGTCCAGATCGATGTAGTTGTGCTTGGGTGAGACGTATCCGTCGATATAGGTCATTGCGTCCTTTCCATCATCTGCAATGGCTTGTATATCAATCTGTTCTTTCTCTTTATTCCAGTTTACATTTGCGTCTAGCGTACCCATGCGGCCGTGTTCAAACTTGAAGTCTCTGACCTTCAGTTTAGCGTCTGCTTCCAGGTTGCCGAAGACACCCTTTACGACACCTCCGCCCGTAGCATAACCATCGAATTCGACCGCGTGGAAGTTCACCAGGTCGAGCACATAGTCAATGTCTATGTCGCGCATCTGTATGGCCAGCGAGTCGTCTGTCAGTTCGGAGGCGACACCGTGAATGGTCAGGAATTGCTTGTCGTTGCGTATGGCGAAATTGTTGATGCCCACATGGTTCTTCGAGTAGCTGATAAACGCGGGTTCGATGTCCCATAGCTGGTTGCGCACGTTCATCTGCGACGGTTCTATGCTGATGTATGCCGTCTGCTTGTTGTCGTTTGATGTGTTGAAGCTCACCGTTGCATTCAGCTCTCCGCTCATGCGTTCTTCGCTGTGGTTGTCCCACATGAACGATGTGAACAGGTTGTTGTTCATCGCGTTGCCAACGGCTTTCAGGTCGAAGTGGTCGCCGTCGTCCATTAGTTTGGTGACGCTCAGGTTGTATTGCAGCGAGTCGCCTGGTGATGTGATGTTGATCAGTCCGTTGGCATAGCCGCTCTCCTTATAGACGATGCGCGGAATCTCGCACTCCAGTTCGATGCTGTTCATGGGGTCGTTCACCATGCCTTGCAGGTGCAATGGTTGCTCCAGGTAGACCGGAACCTGCAACAGGTGTCGCAGCCAGTCCGACTTGTTGATGGTCGCTGCTATGACGAAGTTGTTCTTCGTGTTAGGATTCAGCTTGGGGATTCCGGGCAGGGTGGGTAGCTTGGCGGCTATGAAGTTGGTGAAGCTCTGCGGCAGCGTCTGATAGTCGAAGTCGCCTGTGATTTCTATATTTCCGAAGTCGCTGTCCAGTGTGATGTGGTGAATTTCCTCCGTGAAGTTCGACTCTATGCTGACTTTGTCCAGCTCGTAGTATTCCGATGGTGAAGTCATGAAGAAGTCGCTTACCTCGATGGTTCCCACGATGTCGTTCACGCTGCTGGCCATGAAGTTGGCATTCAGCACTCCCGAGAACCGTGCTTCGTCCCATTTGTCCGTCAGGTTGATGAGCTTAGGCGACAGGTTGCCGACCTGTGCTGTCAGCTGTACGTTGTTGGTGCGGCCCTCCTTCAGCACCTGTCCTTCCACGTTTAGCGTCACGTTGGGGTCGTCGATGTTCAGTGTGCCGTGTATGTCGTTTTTGCTGTAGTGGCCGTTCACCTCGATGTTCTTGTACTGATAGCCCTGATATTCGAACGTGTTCAGGATACCGTCTGCATCCACCTGTACATTACCATTCTCAGGCAGCTGTCCGCTCAGCGCTATCTGGGTAGCTAGCCGTCCGAAGTGCGCATTGTCAAGCAGGCGTTTCAGATTGATCCCTTCGGTCTTCACGTCGCCCTTGAATTTCCGCTGGCTGTCCATTTTCAGACTGATGCTGATGTTGCCGGCATCCGTGTTCAGCTGGTTGTTCGTCGTGATGTTGCTCAGTCCTACGCCCGACGTAGCTCCTTTGAGATGGATGCTACCCATGCGGTTGATGATGTCAGGCACTTTGGCCTGTTCGCCTTTGAGGTTCTCGGAGATGAAGTTGATGGTCTTACCCGACAGATCCAGATGCTGGATGTCTACAAGCCATGCGGGTTCTTTCTGGCGGATGTCCTTCACCCATCCCGTCATGTTCAGTCCGATGTCGCCCGTTGTCGAGCTGATCAACAGCTTGGGAATGTTCAGTGTCTCGCCTTGTCCGTTGAAATCGGCATGGACAGACAGTGTGCTGTTGAACGTCTTGAGCGAGGGTAGGAGACATGCCAGGTCTGATAGCCTTATGGTTGATGGTTTGATACCACCCTTGTACTGCAGCGATGGTATCACAAAGTGGTCGCCCCGGAATCGGTATGTCGCCTCAACGTCGTCCAGCTGCAGGTTGGTGCCGGGCATGCGTAGCAGGAAGTCGGTCAGTCGGCTCTGGCTCCTGCCTCCCTGAAAGCGGAATGACAGTCGGTTGATGGCCAGTCCTGACTGTTCTTCCATCGAGAGTCTTTTCACTTTGATGTTCAGCGAGTCTTCCGTCAGCGTCTTCAGCACCATGTGCGTACTGATGTCCTTCAGCCACAGGTGTTTAGGATTCAGCTTGCCTGGCGTCTTGGGTGCGTCCCAACAGTCATAGCTGACGCTGGTGTGTCTCAGAATCAGCGAGTTGATGCGTAAGTCGAGTGGGGTGGTGCTGGTGGTGTCCTTCGATGCCAGCGAGTCCAGCACAAATTGGCAGTTCAGCTTGTCGTTGGCCGTTTTCTGGTACAGTCTGGCATGAGCTCCAAACAGCTGCGCTTTGGCCAGTACGATCTTGCCTTCCGTCAGCGGCAGCAGTTCCATGCGTGCCGATAGTCTGCTGCACCACAGCATATCCTTGCTCTCCTGGTCCTTGATGTGCAGGTTGTCCAGCGTCAGGTGGTTCAGCAGTCCGATGTCCATGCGCGCTATGCTGACACTCGTCCCCAGCTTCTGCGACAGGAATCTGGCCATTCGCGAGCCCATATATTCCTGGACGAAGGTCAGCCGAGAGGCGCCAAACACCAAGATGTACAGCCCCAGAACGGTCCATACGATGATGTTTGATATGCGCTTTAGAATCTTCAAAACTGACAGATGGAGATAGCAATTTATTTTGCTTTACTCTAATTTTGCCACAAAATTACATGAAAAAGTTGGGAAGAGGGAACTTTTTCGTACTTTTTTGTGTCCTATATGGCTAATTTTTATTAATTTTGCAAACAATAGGGTTAAACTATTCACATATTCATTTCAATAATGGCAAATGTTATTAAGCTAAAGAAAGGCTTGGACATCCACCTGCAAGGCAAGGCAGAGGAGAAGAAGATCCAGCTGAAATCGAATGGCAAGTATGCACTTGTGCCTGATGATTTCGAAGGAATCACTCCGAAGGTCGTTGTCAAGGAGGGGGATAAGGTCAAGGCAGGGGATGCGCTGTTTGTCAACAAGCAGTATCCCGAAGTGAAGTTTGCCTCACCAGTGAGCGGAACCGTCCGCGAGGTGGTACGTGGCGAACGAAGGAAAGTGCTTTGCGTGAAGGTTGACGCTGACGCCCAGCAGGAGTTTGTAGACTTCGGCAAGAAGGATGTCACGAAACTGTCAGGCGAGCAAGTCGTTAATGCATTGTTGGAAGCAGGTCTCTTCGGTTACATCAACCAGTTGCCTTATGCTGTATCGACCAATCCGTCGGTCATGCCTAAGGCCATTTTTGTATCGGCCCTGCGCGACAAGCCGCTGGCTGCCGACTTCCAGTACGAGGTGAAGGGGCAGGAGCAGGACTTCGTGACGGGTATCCAGGCGCTGTCGAAAATCGCCAAGACGTATCTCGGACTTGGTATTCAGCCCGACTTCCAGACGGTCATCCGCCAGCTGGGTATCGACAAGTATGCGGAGCTGAACATCTTCGACGGTCCCTGTCCTGCGGGTAACGTAGGCGTTCAGGTGAACAACGTCGACCCTGTGAACAAGGGCGAGGTGGTCTGGACGATTGGCGACCCGACGGTGGTGCTCTTCATCGGACGCCTGTTCAATACGGGTAAGGTGAACCTGACACGTACCGTAGCCCTCTGCGGTAGCGAGGTCAAGAGTCCTGCCTACGTGGACATGCTTGTGGGTGAGGAATTGTCGACGCTTCTCTCGAACAGCTATGATGCTTCGAAGAGCGTGCGCATCATCAACGGCAACGTGCTGACTGGCAAGCCGACCACGAAGGAAGGTTATCTGGGGGCTCACACCTCTGAGATCACTGTTATCCCCGAAGGCGACCAGGCTGATGAGTTCCTCGGCTGGATTCTGCCGCGCTTCAAGCAGTTCTCCGTGAACCGCAGCTACTTCTCATGGTTGCAGAATCCCTGGTTCGTCAGTAAGAAGAAGCAGTATGCGCTCGATGCCCGTATCAAGGGTGGTGAGCGTCACATGATTATGAGTGGTGAGTACGACAAGGTGCTGCCTATGGATATCTATGGTGAATACCTCATCAAGGCCATCATCGCTGGCGATATCGACCGCCAGGAGGCCCTGGGTATCTACGAGGTAAGTCCTGAGGATTTTGCTCTCGCGGAGTTCGTGGACAGCTCGAAGCTAGAGCTGCAACGTATTGTTCGTGAGGGACTTAATGTTTTACGTAAAGAAAACGCCTAACGACTATGAGTTTTTTAAGAAATTATCTCAATAAGGTGAAGCCCAACTTCGAGGAAGGTGGCAAGCTTCACGCATTCCGTTCGATCTTCGACGGCTTCGAGACGTTCCTTTACGTGCCTAACGATACGGCTCGTACGGGTGTCAACATCCACGATGCTATCGACTCGAAGCGTATTATGAGTATGGTGGTTATCGCCCTGATGCCTGCCATGCTGTTTGGTATGTATAACATCGGCTATCAGAACTATCTGGCAGCAGGAACACTGGCTACGGCCTCGTTCTTCGAGATTTTCTGCTATGGTTTCCTTGCCGTACTTCCTAAGATTCTCGTCAGCTACATCGTAGGTCTGGGCATCGAGTTTGCCTGGGCCCAGTGGAAGGGTGAGGAGATCCAGGAGGGTTACCTCGTATCGGGTATCATCATCCCGCTGATTATTCCTATCGGCTGTCCGCTGTGGATGCTCGCTCTGGCTTGCGCATTCTCAGTGATCTTCTGTAAGGAGATTTTCGGCGGTACGGGTATGAACATCTTCAATCCGGCTATTGCAGCCCGTATGTTCCTGTTCTTCGCCTATCCTTCAAAGATGACTGGTGATACAGTCTGGGTGGCTCAGGATTCTATCTTCGGACTGGGTAACACGTTGCCCGACGGATTCACCGCTGCTACACCTCTCGGACAGATGGCACAGGGCATCGACCCCAGCGCTTCTATCTGCGATATGATCTGCGGCTTTATCCCCGGATCTATCGGTGAGACATCGCTCATCGCTATCGCTCTAGGTGGCTGCCTCCTGCTCTTGACGGGCATCGCCTCTTGGCGCACCATGCTGAGCGTATTCGTGGGTGGCGCTATCATGGCATGCATCTTCGAGCAGACCGGTCAGTCGATGACTTGGTGGCATCACTTCGTTCTTGGTGGCTTCGCCTTCGGTGCTGTCTTCATGGCTACCGATCCCGTTACCTCTTGCCGCACCACTACAGGCCAGTACATCTACGGTTTCCTCATCGGTGCTATGGCCATCATCATCCGTGTGATGAATGCCGGTTATCCTGAGGGTATGATGCTCGCCATCTTCTTTGGTAATATGTTTGCTCCCACCATCGACCATTTCGTTGTGGAGCGCAATATCTCGAAACGCCAGAAAAGATTGAAGAATTGAAAAATTGAAGAATTGAAATTATGGCTAAGTTAAATACGAATTCCAACGCGTACATTATTATATATAGCGCGATACTCGTGGTCATCGTGGCCTTCTTGCTGGCTTTCGTCTATCAGGCGCTGAAGCCTATGCAGGATGCTAACGTGGCCCTCGATATGAAGAAACAGATTCTCTACTCACTCAACATCCGCGATCTGGATGGCGCAGAAGCTGAAGCTAAGTATGCTGAGGTGGTGAAGGAAGAGAAAGACGTTGACGGACAGAAGCTGTATGAGTGTCAGATTGATGGCAAGAACATCCTTGTGGCCTCGCTGAAAGGTATGGGCCTCTGGGGTGGCATCAGCGGTTATGTGGCTATCGACCCAGAGGGTAAGGTGTTTGGTGCTTACTTCAACCACGAGAGTGAGACAGCTGGTCTCGGTGCTGAGATCAAGGACTCGCAGGAATGGCAGGAGAAGTTCATCGGCAAGCAGATCTGGGACGAGAATGGTAACGTTGTTCTCTCTATTGTGAAGAAGGTAGAAGATCCAGCTACTCAAGTTGATGTGGTGACAGGTGCTACCCTGACTTCTAATGGTGTTGATGCTATGCTGAAAGATGGCTTGAAGAATGTTAAACCTAAAGCAGAGGAATAATATTTTAATTTTTAAATTCTTAAATTTTTAAATTTTAATATGGCTTTATTTAGTAAACAAAATAAAGAGGTCTTTACGAATCCGTTGAACCTCGACCACCCGATTCTCGGACAGGTATTGGGTATCTGCTCGGCCTTGGCCGTCACCTCGCAGCTGAAGCCTGCCATCGTGATGGGATTGGCTGTAACAGTAATCACTGCTTTTGCGAATGTGATTATCTCCATCATCCGCAACACCATTCCTAACCGCATCCGTATCGTGGTGCAGCTGGTGGTGGTGGCTGCTCTCGTGACTATCGTATCTCAGATCCTGAAGGCTTTCGCCTACGACGTCAGTGTTCAGCTCTCTGTGTATGTCGGTCTGATCATCACCAACTGTATCCTCATGGGTCGCCTCGAGGCGTTTGCCATGCAGAACAAGCCTTGGCCTTCGTTCCTCGATGGTGTGGGCAATGGTCTCGGTTACGCTATGATTCTGGTCATTGTGGGTGCCGTTCGTGAGTTGCTCGGACGCGGTTCGCTGCTGGGCTTCCAGATTATCCCTGATGCCTGCTACGACTTCGGCTATGTCAACAATGGTATGATGACCATGCCTGCTATGGCGCTCATCCTCGTTGGCTGTGTGATTTGGGTACATCGTGCTTACTTCTATAAAGAGAAATAGGAATGGAAAGGAATGGAAGAGAAGTTAAAGGGAAGTTAAAGGGACGTATGTCCTGCTTCCAGAAAGACTCAACTTGCAAAAGTAATGTCCTTTTAACTTCCTTTTAACTTCCCTTTAACTTCCCTTTAACTTCAAAAGAAAGAAGAATATGGAACATATAATTAGTTTGTTATTCAGGTCTATCTTTGTAGACAATATGATCTTTGCTTTCTTCCTCGGCATGTGTTCCTACCTTGCTGTGTCGAAGACCGTGAAGACCTCTATGGGACTCGGACTCGCTGTGACCTTTGTGTTGACGGTGACCGTTCCCGTGAACTATCTGTTGCAGACCAAGGTGCTGGGTCCTGACTGCCTTGTCGAGGGCGTCGACCTGAGCTACCTGTCGTTTATCCTCTTTATCGCTGTCATCGCAGGTATGGTGCAGCTGGTGGAGATGACGGTCGAGAAATACTCGCCATCGCTCTACGCCGCCCTGGGTATCTTCCTGCCGCTGATTGCCGTAAACTGCGCCATCATGGGTGCTTCGCTCTTCATGCAGCAGCGCATCCTCATGGATCCCTCTAACTCGCAGGCCATCACCTCTATCTTCGATGCCGTTGTCTATGGCTTCGGCTCTGGTCTTGGTTGGACGCTGGCCATCGTGGCTATGGGTGCTATCCGTGAAAAGATGCAGTACTCTGACGTTCCCAAGCCCCTGCAGGGTCTTGGCATTGTGTTTATCACCGTTGGTCTGATGGCAATGGCGATGATGTGTTTCTCTGGACTGAACATATAAAATTGAAGAATTCTTTGACCAAGGTCAAAGCGTACTAAAGAGACGATTAGAAAAATTGAAGAATTGAAATTATGGCTCAGTTTATAGCATATAGTATCGGAGTATTCCTCATCGTAATCCTCCTGTTAGTGATTATCCTGCTGGTGGCCAAGAAATATCTGAGTCCCAGCGGAAATGTGAATATCGTGATTAATGGCGACCGTACCATCTCCGTAGCTCAGGGTAACAGCCTGATGTCTACGCTCAACGAGAATGGTGTCTTCCTGCCTTCTGCCTGTGGTGGTAAGGCCTCTTGCGGACAGTGTAAGGTACAGGTGCTCGAGGGTGGGGGCGAGATCCTCGACTCTGAGAAGCCTCACTTCACCCGTAAGGAGATCAAGGCCGGCTGGCGTCTCGGTTGTCAGTGTAAGGTGAAGGGCGACCTCAGCATCCATGTCGACGAGTCTATCCTCGGTGTCAAGGAGTACGAGTGTACCGTGATCTCCAACAAGAACGTGGCTACGTTCATCAAGGAGTTCAAGGTGCAGCTGCCTGCTGGAGCCCACATGGACTTCCTGCCTGGCTCTTACGCCCAGATTAAGATTCCTGCTTTCGATTGTATCGACTATGATAAGGACTTCGACAAGAGCCTTATTGGCGACGAGTATCTGCCTTCTTGGGAGAAGTTCGGACTGTTCCCACTGAAGTGTAAGAACCCCGAGCCCACCATCCGTGCTTACTCGATGGCCAACTATCCTGCTGAGGGCGACGTCTTCATGCTGACGGTGCGTATCGCTACGCCTCCGTTCAAGCCCGACCGCTCAGGCTTCATGGATGTCAATCCGGGTATCGCCTCGTCGTATATCTTCTCGCTGAAGCCCGGCGACAAGGTGATTATGTCGGGTCCTTATGGCGACTTCCACCCACACTTCGACTCGAAGCGCGAAATGATATGGGTTGGTGGTGGTGCCGGTATGGCTCCGCTGCGCGCTCAGATCATGCACATGACGAAGACGCTCCACACTACCGATCGCCAGATGCACTACTTCTATGGTGCACGCGCCTTGAACGAGGTGTTCTATCTCGACGACTTCCTCGGTCTGGAGAAGGAGTATCCCAACTTCCACTTCCACTTGGCACTCGACCGTCCCGATCCCGCTGCCGATGCTGCTGGCGTGAAGTATACTCCGGGCTTCGTTCATCAGGTGATGCTGAATACCTATCTGAAGGACCACGAGGCTCCCGAGGATGTCGAATACTACATGTGCGGTCCTGGACCCATGTCGGCTGCCGTCGTTTCGATGCTCGACTCGCTCGGCGTAGAGCCCGAGTCTATCATGTACGATAACTTCGGAGGTTAAATACAAAGAAAGAAGGCTGAGAAATTTCTCAGCCTTCTTCTTTTGCTTCGAGGTGCCTGGCGGATTCGAACCGCCGTAGACGGTTTTGCAGACCGTTGACTAAGCCACTCATCCAAGGCACCGAGTAAGCGAGCAAAGAGCGAAGCTTGCTTCGGCTCTTTCGAGCACGAGGTGACACGACCGAAGGTCAAGGCACCATTAAGCGAGCAAAGAGCGAAACTCTTGTAAGCGGATGCAAAGGTACAATAATTATTTTTTATGACCAAATTTTTGGCAGTTTTTTTTCAGTTGACACCCATTACACGGGTCTCCATCCGGTTTTAGCGCCTCATAAATGCGCCATGAGGCATAGCCCATAGCCAAAAATACGATGATGACAGTTGCCCAGAATTGCATTAGTTTCTCAATTTCCTGAGTAGCACTTTGTTGATAGCCTGAATTCTGCGTCCGCTCTTTTCCAGGTTATCCTGTATGTCCTCGCGTACATTATTTATATTATTAAAGAAGTCGCTGAAGGCATTCAGCACCTGGTTTGGCTGAGCCATATCCTCCTGGATGTCAGGATTGGTGACGATGCGTATACCCAGATGTTCTATGCTCACATCGATGTCCGTTCCCGTCATGATGGGGTCGCCGTCGTAGTGGATGGCTCCAGGCTGCGAGCGTTTGATGTGGATGCTCTTCGTGCGGAAAGTCTTGATTTTCGAGTTGTTGCCCAGCGTCTTCATAAACAGGTCTGCCGCTATCTGGGGCGCCTCCAGTGCGTCGAAGGGCTCCATGATGATGACGTCCATCAGTCCGTCCTTCATCGTCGCTCCCGGTGCGATGTAGGCATTGTTGCCATACTGCGACGCATTGGCGCAGGCTATCAGGAACGCCTTGTATCGTGCGCTCCCGTTGTCGTCTATGATCTCATACTGTTCCGGTCGGTATCTCAGTCCCTCCTTCAGCACATTCTCTATATAGGTGACGGGACCGCGCTTGCCTGCCTCAGCAAATTTCAGCGATATGAACGCATCGAATCCCATGCCACACGTGCAGAAGAAGGGTAGGTCGTTGATGACCCCGTAGTCGAAGGCCTCTATGCGGCAGTTGTTGATGACCTGCAGCGCCTTGCGCATATCGATGGGCAGACACAGGTGCCGCGCCAGTCCGTTGCCCGATCCGCAGGGAATGATGCCCAGGGCAGTCTCCGTGTGCACCAGCGACCGCGCCACCTCATTCACCGTACCATCGCCACCCACGGCCACCACGACGTCCGTGCCCTCCGTCGCAAACTGGCGGGCCAGCTCGGCAGCATGTCCGGCATATTCCGTCGTGCGCAGCTCTACGTCGAACTGTTCGTGGTCTATCATCTCGTTGATCAGTTGCGGCAGATGATCTTTCTTCTGCGTTCCCGAAATCGGATTGATGATGAATGTGATGCGTTTTTTCTCGGTCGTCATGATGCAAAATTACAAAAAAACGTTGAAATTGGGCTCTAAAAGCGAATAAATTTCTCATAAATGGCGAAATATATATTTTTTTTTGCACGAATTGATAAAAATTGTGTAACTTTGCACTCAAATTTAAACATACTATTGGGTATACCTATATCAAAAAATGGGACAACTACAAGAAAAGTACAAGCATTATCGTGAGCCGCAGAAGTTTATGGAGGCTGACGTTTATCCCTATTTCCGCGCTATTGAGGGCAAGCAAGGCACCGAAGTGGAAATGGGTGGCCACAAGGTTCTGATGTTCGGTTCGAACGCATATACCGGTCTTACGGGCGACCAGCGCATCATCGATGCCGCCAAGGCTGCGCTCGATAAGTATGGTTCCGGATGTGCCGGTAGCCGTTTCCTCAACGGAACGCTCGATCTGCATGTTCAGTTAGAGAAGGAAATCTCTGAGTTCATTGGTAAAGACGACTGTCTGTGTTTCTCTACCGGCTTCTCTGTCAATCAGGGTGTTCTGGCTATGGTAGTCGGCAAGGACGACTATATCATCTGCGACGATCGTGACCACGCCTCTATTGTGGACGGTCGTCGTCTTTCGTTTGCCAAGCAGCTGCACTATAAGCACAACGATATGGAAGACCTGGAGCGAGTGCTTCAGAAGCTCCCTCACGAGGCTATCAAGCTCATCGTTGTCGATGGTGTGTTCTCTATGGAAGGCGATTTGGCCAAGCTCCCCGAGATTGTCGAGCTGAAGCATAAGTACAACTGCTCTATCATGGTCGACGAGGCTCATGGTATCGGTGTCTTCGGTCGTCAGGGACGTGGTGTCTGCGACCATTTCGGACTGACTGACGAGGTAGACCTCATCATGGGTACCTTCTCGAAGTCGCTGGCTTCTATCGGTGGTTTCATCGCCTCCGACTGGGATACCATCAACTTCCTGCGTCACACCTGCCGCACCTATATCTTCTCGGCATCCAACACACCCGCAGCCACTGCAGCTGCTATGGAGGCTCTTCACATCATCCAGAAAGAGCCTGAGCGCATCCAGGCCCTGTGGGATGTTACCAACTACGCCCTGAAGCGTTTCCGCGAGGAAGGCTTCGAGATTGGCGATACCGAGAGCCCCATCATCCCGCTCTATGTGCGCGATGTGGATAAGACCTTCCTGGTGACAGCTCTTGCCTTCAAGGCTGGCGTGTTCATCAATCCTGTTATTCCTCCCGCCTGTGCACCTCAGGACACGCTCGTTCGCTATGCCCTGATGGCCACCCACACCAAGGAGCAGGTTGACCGCTCAGTCGTTGCCCTGAAGAAAATCTTCGTCGAGCAAGGCATTATAAAGTAAGATTGAAGAATGGAAAGATTGAAGAATTGAAGTCCAGCTGTTAAAAAAGGCTAATTATATCGATTTCAATTCTTCAATTTTTTAATTTTACAATTTTTCTTAGTACCTTTGCACCCGCTTTCTGAAACATCGGGGCGTAGCGCAGTTGGTAGCGTTCCTGGTTTGGGACCAGGCTGTCGCAGGTTCGAGTCCTGTCGCCCCGACACGATTTAAGTGAAGACCGTTAATTTCCTGTCAGGATTTAATGGTCTTTTTTTTAAAAAAAGAAGAAAAATGATGAAGAAGACTATTATTTTTGTGATGACCCTCATGTCGGTCGTCAGCGCTGTGGCTCAGACCGATGAGCCCCGCAATGAAATCGGCATCAGCTATGGTGTAGGTGTATCGCTCATAGGCGATGGTATTGGAAATTCCATTGGTGCAGGTATCTTCGACAGTGTGCTTGGCCGTAAGTGGACCAACGACAAGCAGTTTGGCACGCTCGCTATCGAGTATTTCCGTCATCTCGACAATCCTAAGGTTGCCTTTGGTGCTATTTTGACCTACGCACAGTATAGCAACGACCTTGAGTCCAACGACCAGAAAGTGGGCGAACGCACCCGTAAATACATCACCGTTATGCCCGCTTTTAAGTATATGTATGTCAACAAGCCTAGCTTTGGCTTTTACTCCAAGCTCGGACTCGGTCTTATGTTCATGAATCTGAAGGAGAAAGACACTCAGTCAGGCAGCAAGAGCGAGAGCAAAAGCAAGCTTTATCTGGGCTATCAGGTATCGCTCTTAGGCTTGGAGGCCGGCAGCCAGCATGTTCGCGCCTTTGTCGAGGCTGGTTTTGGCGAACAAGGCATCGTCCTCGCTGGTCTAAAGTACCGATTCTGATTCCAGAGGCATGGCAGGCCTACAACGCTACCTTCATGAATACGGGATAGTGGTCGGAGTAGGTCATCTCGGACATGTAGTAGGTGAGGCCCTTGAGCGAGGCGTCGTGGAAGATGTAGTCGATGCGGACGGCCTTCTTGCCTCGGAAGGTGCGCATCCAACCGCTGCCACACTCCTTGAAACCGTCGACCATATTGCCTAACATGGTGTTGTAGACGTAAGAGTAGGGGACGTCGTTGAAGTCGCCACAGAGGATGGCTGGATGTGGGGACTGGCGCTTGTCGGTAGCTACGATGTTGGCTTGCGAGGCACGGAACATCATGCCCATGGTGTAGTTGCCGAAGATGGCGTTGAGCAGACGGCTGCCGCTGACGTCGTAGTCCTGGGCAGCGAGCTTGCCGGCCTGATGGAGCGTGCGGTTGATGCCTGTAGTCTGCAGGTGGACATTATAGACGCGGATGACATCGCCCTTGATGTCAATGTCGGCCCACATGGCGCTGTTGTTGGTATAGTCGAAAAGGATCTTGTCGGACTTCTTGATGGGATAGCGGCTGTAGATGACCATATCCTCGCGACCCACAGCCATATAGGGGAAGTACTCCTTGTAGGAAACGGAATTGAGCTTGTCGCCGCTGACGTCGCTATACTCCTGGATGCAGAGCACGTCGACTTTCTGACGACGCATCTCGGCCAGAATGTCCTGAGCCATGAATCCTGAGGTCTCGCGGCTGAACATGGCGACGTTGTAGGTGGCTATCTTCAGTCCGGCCTTGCCATCGGCTCCTTTCTCGAGCGAGCGGAACTGATAGAGGGTGCCCATATAGGGGATGCAACAGGCAATGGTGACGATGGGCATGAGCAGGAAGAGCCAGCGACGGCGGATGAGCCAGTAGACGGTCAGCAGGACGTTGATGGCAATGAGCAGGGGCAGGACGTAGACCAGCATGGCTCGAGCCGAATGGCCAATAGGGCTGACATCGCCTCCGTAGAGGGCTACGATGGTGAAGACGGTGGCGATAATCTGTGCCACGAGGAACATCATGGAAAAGTACTTGTATACAGCGAGTTTACCCATAGGTGTTTGGAGGATATAGGGGGATTACTTATTCTGTTTCTTTCACGTATTTATGGACGGTGTCGAGCAGGTCTTCCACACGGAAGGGCTTAGCCAGGAACTCGTCGCAGCCGGCATCGCGGGCCTCGCGGATATTCTCCTCGAAGGCATAGGCGCTGAGGGCGACAATGGGGATGTCGCTGTTCACCTCCTTGATGATGCGTGTGGCGTCGAGTCCGTTCATATCGGGCATGCGGATATCCATGAGAACGAGCGCGGGGTGCTCCTCTTCGCACATGGTGACAGCCTCGATGCCGTTCCTGGCACGCATCAGACGGTAACGCTTGCTGAGCACGATGCGCACGAGCTCGTAGTTGCTGTCTTCATCCTCGGCGACGAGAATGAGCGGAGCATTGGCGACATCGGTCTTGGTGCTGACGCGGATGGTGCGTGAATTGGTGGTGATACGGCTGTTCT
>ERZ842401.4106-NODE-4106-length-17289-cov-10.313740_pt1 | contig 17289 bp, 12 predicted proteins | sample MGYA00521270_ERZ842401 | MGnify/ENA primary metagenome ERZ842401 (study PRJEB31892, sample SAMEA3878208) | bioreactor metagenome | biome: Moose rumen | place: Sweden | collected 2011-10 | study: EMG produced TPA metagenomics assembly of the PRJEB12797 data set...
CCTGCATTACAAGCCCGAACATGAAATCATCGTGAAATGTAAGTTTTTCAAATGGTTTTATTGTGTGCATTATATGACCTCTATATTATATATGCACTTGATTTATACTTTTTGTCGCAATTTTCTGAAAAAAATGAAAAATTTACAAAAGCAGTCTCTACCATTCTTCTTCTTTGTGTAGACTCAGCCCACCTGTGTTCTCCACTTTAATGGTATAAATTTCATTGTCTTTTGGCGTAATGTGTATTGCAGCTCCGTTCGTACTGCGGATGCCGAACCGCCTGCTTTGTTCCTTGTCATTTATGATTGAAAACAGTTCCTTTATCCTGCTTAGATATGTACCGGGAGCAATGCCGTATACATCATCTTGCAGCAGATAGGGGATGGGAACCTGCTCTGTGCCGTCAGTGAATGTTGCTGTCAGGTAGTGTGCTTTTTCGGGACTCAGCTGTTCTGACCATATACGGTAGGGATATGCTATGTTGTCTGCAGTCCCGCTGCTTATTTGTGAATAGTCAAAATTAATGACGAGGCAGTCAAAATAAAATTCCTTGCCGGGAAGTGTTATTTCTTCTGTTGCCGCTTCTTCCTTGTAGCCTGTAAATACAGTTACTTTATAGGTAACGGAATCCTCCGTTCGAGAAACGACCTGAATTTTTCCAAGATTCTGCTGGCGCTCCATGTTTTTGATGACGGCTTTCAGTTCTTTGATGCGTCGTTCGTTTTCAAAGTACCTGTTTACGGAATACAGCTTGCTTCCTATTTGAAACACGACGAAAAGGGCGAGGGCTGTAATGCCGATTTTTGGGATGGAACGCAGCAGAAAGGCACTTCCTTCTGCAAGGTAGTTCCAGAAAAGCCTGCTTGTGGGAACTTCTTCTTTTGTGCGCCCGTTGATGTTCCTTTCCTTTAGGATGCCATGCCACACGTACACGGCAAGCGTAAGGATGCATGCACCGACAGCAACACCGATGATTTGTGCAAGAAATGTTTGAAAAAGTGTCTGTAGCGTTTCAATTACATCTTGAACCATACGTGCCAGCCTCTAGGATTAATCCTCTTGGATTTCTATGCCGCCTTTCTGTTTGTGGCAGACTACCTTGTATGTCGTGTCGTGCATAAAATGAATGTTAAAGTCATTCAGGTCATGCACGGAATAGCCGTAAGCACTGTCTACTTCATTGATTCCGTTTCCCGTTTTTGCATAAGTCAGCAAATCCGTAAAAAACTGCATGTCTTCCTGCGTAACGAGCTTTTTGCTCCTGTAAATCAACGGCATGCCGTTTTCCGTGTAGGCATCGCATATCTGAATGCCGTTTACAGGTTCTATTTTGTTTGTGTATATGGAATAAGGAAAAAAGAAATAGATGTCTTTTGATGCCAGATGTATGATTTTAAAGTCAAAAAAAAGTTCTGATCCATTTACTATGTAGGACATTCTGCTCGTCTGCTTTCCGTCTTGATCGTAATATTTGATGTTGACTTCTGCCGTATTGTCCTCTTTGTAATCAACCTTGAATTTCATGGGGATGTATTCAGTCTGAAGACCTTGGACAATGTGCTCCAGACGTTCAACTTCCTGTTGATTGTCCGTGTTGAGTTTTGTGAATCCTACGTAGCCTGCTGCAATGGCTGCACAGGCACAGAGTCCGAGTCCCCATTTTTTTTTCGATGTCTTTTTATCTGATGCCATAGATACCCCAAATCTATTGTAGAGCAATATGGCCATTTAGTCAAAGAAAGAGTTCAAAACCGCGGTATAACACGATTTTGAACCCTTCATTTTAGTTTTTGTAGTGTGCTACGCCATCTCCGCTTTCACATGCAAAGAACCCTGCTGCATAGCCTATTTTGTCTGTGTATGCCTTCTGTACATTTTCAATGAATGCATCAATGCTGTCCTTGTGAACGAGTGCAATGCCGCATCCACCGAATCCTGCACCTGTCATTCGTGCACCAAGGCAACCCTGCTGCTTCTGTGCCGTTTCTGCAAGTGTATCAAGTTCAACGCCTGTTACTTCGTAGTCATTTTTGAGAGATGCGTGGGATTCATTCAAGAGTGATCCAAGCTTTTCGAGATTGCCTGCTTTTAAGGCTGCCACCGCATCCTTTACGCGTTGATTTTCATAGACGCAATGCTTTGCCCTCTTCTGGATGACGGCATCTGCAATGCATCCCTTTGCCTGTTCCCATTGTTCTGGCGTGAGCTCGCACAAGGCTTTTATCTGTACGCCTGCATCCTGCAGTATCTTCAAGGCTTTTTCGCATTCGCTGCGGCGCTCATTGTACTTGCTGTCTGCCAGTCGGCGCTGCTTGTTTGTATTCATGACGACAAAGCGATAATCTCCCAGTTCAAGCGGTGCATATTGATAGTCAAGCGTGTTGCAGTCAAGCTCTATGGCTGTGTTTTTTTTACCGTTGGCTATGATGAACTGATCCATGATGCCGCAGTTTACGTTCATGAATGTGTGCTCGCTCATTTGTCCGAGCTTTGCAATTTCAATGCGATCTATGTTGAAGCCGAAAGTTTCGCTTACGGCATAGGCAAACCCACATTCCAATGCAGAAGAAGAGGAAATTCCTCCTCCTGCAGGAACATTGCTTACCATAAGAACTTCAAAACCACAGGGAAATGCAAGGCCTTTTGCTTTGAGTTGTGAAAGGATTCCATTCAAATAGTTTGCATAGTCGTTCTTTTTGTCATAAACGAAATTGTCGTGTATGTCAAATTCGTATGAGCCTGGAAAACGAACGTCATTATAGAATATTTTTGAATCTGAGCGCTTGCGGATTGCTACATAGAGGTATTTGTTTATTGCTGCTGGAAAAACTTTGCCTCCATTGTAATCAATGTGTTCTCCAATGATATTAATCCGTGCAGGCGAAGAATATACCTGCACGCTGTCTTCTGTTCCACCGTACAGCTTTACGAAAGCTTTCGGCAAGTCATCCGGATTGTACGTAGATGCCGTTAATGAATTCATGTACACCTCTCAATTCTGTTGGAAACCTATAGTATTATCAACACGTGTTTAATACCGTGTATTGTACTGATTTTACACCATATTCTGTGCAAAGGCAAATTATTTTTGTACTATTTGAATGCGAAGTGTGCACAAAGTGCTGTGTTATGGTATAATACGACCGTATGACGAACAAAGTGTATATAATCGGACACCGCAATCCAGATACGGATTCAGTTGTTGCAGCTACAGCCTATGCAAGATTGAAGCAGCTGCTGGGAAAGACCGAATATGTTGCAGCGAGGGCTGGTCATCTTGCACCTCAGACAGAATATATTTTCAAACGATTTAAGATAGAACCGCCTGTATACATTCCTGATCTTGTTCCAAAGACCGAATACTACATGAGTGACAAATACGTCTCTGTAGACGAAAATGTTTCCCTGTGGAAAGCCGTAGACAAAATGATTAGCACGAATTCTTCGGTGCTCCCCATCGTGAATGTTGACGGTACGTATCAAGGGCTTTTGAATTACAATGCCTTTGCCTTGAATTCTTACAAACTGCTTAATCCAAAGCGCGGTGACATTTTCCTTGCAAGCCTGCATTTGATTGAAAAGACTTTGAATGCTACTCCCATTGTGGAATTTGACCCTGATGATTATTTCAACTGCCGCATTATGATTGGTGATGATGATGCTTCAACGTTCAAAAAATTATTGGAAGAACACAAAAGTGAAAACATCATCGTTATTACTGGAGACCGAGAGGACATTCAAAAAGTTTGCATTGAAGCTCACGTGCGGGCGCTTATCATTACCAGAGATTACATCGTAAAAAAAGAACTTCGCGAAATGGCTAAAGAAAACAGGGTGTCAATTCTTTCGGGGCATGACAGTACTGCCGCAACAGCAACTCTTATTGAATATTCTTCTCCTGTAAGTGCAATGGCCGACAAAAAAATCCTGCCAGTTCATGCGAGTGATTCCGTTCAGAAGATTCGTCCTTTGCTGGCAAAAAGCACAAGTAGATGCCTGCCTGTTGTTGATGAAGATTACAAGGTTATCGGTGTAATCAGTGAAAGTGATCTTTTGCACGAGGCGAACATCCAGGTGATTCTTGTAGACCACAATGAACCACAGCAGGCGGTGGAAGGCATAGAGCATTATGTCATTCAGGAAATAATCGATCATCACAAGATAAGCACCTTCAGCACAAAGACACCCATAACGTTCATCAACAGACCTGTAGGCTCTACGTCTACCATTGTTGCAAATCTGTACCACGAAAATCACGTTTCCATTCCAAAAGATATTGCAGCCCTTCTGCTGTGTGGCATTCTGAGTGATACATTGATACTGCAGTCGGCAACAGTAACGGACATTGATGTTATGACAGCGGAGTACTTGAGCAGCATTACAGAGCTTGACATAAAGGAACTGGGAAACGACATCATAAAGAGTGGAAGTCATATTGGAGGCAGAACGTCTCATGAAGTTATTCATCAGGATATGAAGGATTATACAGAGGGAAAAATTTCATATACAGTCAGCCAGATTGAAGTTGACTCTACTACCGAGATTATGGAGCGTAAAAAAGAATTCCTTGAACAGCTCGAAGTGGAGCGCAAGACTGGCGGCAAGCTGTTCCATGCCCTTCTGGTAACGGACATTACAAAGCTCAGTTCTATCATGTTGATTGCAAGCGACCAGAGCTTTGAATCATTGATGAATTTTCCAAAGCGTGCAGAGCATGTCTATTACATGAAAGACATTGTTTCGCGAAAAAAACAGCTCATTCCCCTGCTGACCGAACTTGTCGGGCAAGTTGAAGGGTAATGTACGTGCCCGCAAAGTGACTTGGCAGCCCTGCTTTCGGGCTGCCTGTTATTCCCAGCCGAATGTTGCAGGAGGCTTGTTGCTCAGGTCAAAGAATATTGCATCTGCAAATCCCAGCTGAGCAATGTCTTTTACAATCTTTTTCAAGTCGTCCTGCGGAAGCTGTGCAAAACGGGCTGTCATGACATCTTCCGAACAGAGCGGACGGAGGACTATGCTGCACCTGTCTTTGCTTGATGCATACGGCAGGTTTATGGTAAGGTGCTGGAAAATCTTGTCGTACCAGCCGTTTGCATGAAGGGCTGTCAGCATGATATTGTCGGCTTCCCTCGTCTGGTCAAGCCGTGCCTTGTCGCAGTATCCTTCCTGCAGTGCAAAATCAGCGTCCGTAATGGAAGGGTTCTGCCACAGCTTTATGATGCAGCGGTTTATGTACTGTGCACTATTCGTAATTCTACTTGATGCAGCTTCAAGTTTTTCCCATTTTTTAGGCAGATGGAACATTCCGTTTTCTTCTTTTCCGAATGTGAGCACTGCCGGAAACCTGTATGTGCGGAAATCTCCCTGGACACCTACTGAGCGAACGGGGAGCACTGTTTTCCTTAAATCTTGCGTACAATGTTCACAGAACATGTCAAGCTGTATGCTTTCAATTTCTTTTTGAGCCTTTTCAAAGTCCTGCCTGTCACTGTCTGTCAGAGTGCCGTCAGAACAAAGAACGTTTATGCTGAGTCCTGGTCCTGGGAACGGATGTCTCATGACAAGATCATCTTCGAGTCCCAGTTTTTTGCCTATGCGCCGAACTTCATCTTTGTACAAATCTTTCAGAGGTTCTATAATGAGCCCTTTTTCAATTAGTTTTTGGATACCGTCTACACGGTTGTGATGGGTTTTTATGACCTTAGAGTTTTTTGTTCCGCCGCTTTCTATGATGTCAGGATAGAGCGTTCCCTGTGCAAGCATCCATTTGTCTTCGTCGAGTTTTTGGCGGGCGACCACTTCATTGCGGACTGCAATGAAGTTTTCTCCGACAGCCATTCGTTTTTTTTGTGGATCAGTCAAGTGATGCACGGCATGCAAAAAGCTTTCGCTGGCATCTTCCACAATGAAATTGGAAAATCCATGAGCCTTGTAGGATGCGGCAACGGATGCACTTTCATTTTTGCGCATAAACCCGTTGTCAATGTGCAATCCAAGAACTCTTTCTTGACCGAGAGCTTTGTTCAATAGAGCGAATGCAACGGTACTGTCAACGCCGCCACTCAAAAACAAAAGAACGTTTTTGCCGTTTGAATCAGCCTTTATGCTTTCAAGAATGTGGGCAAGAACAGTATCCTCATCCCAGTTCTTGGTCATGCCACAGAACAATGCAAAGTTTTCAAATATTTTGTTGCCCTCGGGAGTGTCCTTTACTTCGCAGTGACACTGAAGACTGAATCGTTTTTTTTCAAGATTCTGCAAAGCTGCAAACTGGCAGTCTTTAGTCTTTCCTATGACTTCAAATCCGTCTCCTGCTTGAAGCACTGCATCCTGATGGCTCATCCAGACCTGTGTTACAGCGGAAACGCCTTTAAAGAGCGGAGACGTTTTTCCAGCATTAGTTGCTTCCAGATGTGCAATGCCAAATTCTCCAACTTCTGCTTTTCCTACTTTTCCACCATAGCTTTTTGCCATAAGCTGATGTCCATAGCACAGCCCCAGGATGGGAACATCCATGTCAAGAATTGCTTCGTTAAACTCAGGAATGTTGCTTTCATAGACAGAGGCAGGTCCTCCGCTCATGATGATTCCTTTTGCATCGGCAATAGAATCTACGGAAACAGATGGCAATGCTATTTCTGAATAGTACCCCATCATGCGAAGTCTTTTTGCAATCAAATGTGCATACTGGCTGCCGAAATCCAAAACGACAATTCTAGAACGTTCCATAAAAACTCCTTCTGCGGCTGACTGTGCAGCAGCATTATTTTTTCATGCTGCTTTTATATTCGTAACTTGCGGTAATGAAATCCTTGAACAATGGCCCCGGTTTGTTTGGACGGCTCTTGAATTCCGGGTGAAACTGTCCGCCCAGCATCCATGGATGATTCGGAACTTCGCAAATTTCAACCAAATTGCGTTCTGGGTTTACGCCTGCAATGATGAGACCTGCCTTTACTAGGTCGTCCCGATAGGCATTGTTGAATTCATAGCGATGGCGGTGTCTTTCCCAAACAATGTCGGAACCGTATGCTTTTTCTGTCAGCGTTCCTGGTGTTACCTTGCAGGCAAACTTTCCAAGTCGGAGCGTTCCTCCCAGAATCTTTCCGTTCTGATCAGGCATCAAGTCAATGACAGGATGTTTTGTTTCTTTGTCTATTTCTGTTGTCTGTGCATCGCTCCAGCCAAGGACGTTGCGTGCGTATTCAATGACGAGAATCTGCATTCCCAGACAAATGCCAAAATAAGGCACTTTGTGGATACGTGCGTATTTTGCAGCACGAATCATGCCTTCAACACCTCTGCTGCCGAATCCGCCCGGCACGATGATGCCGTCTGCATCCTGCAATTTTTCTGCTGTAATTTCATCTGTCGTAAGATCTTCGCTGTCAATCCAGTCGATGTCTACCGATGCTTCGTTTGCAATGCCACCATGAATGAGACTTTCAACGACAGAAAGGTATGCATCATGCAGCTGGACGTATTTCCCTACAAGTGCTATCTTTACGTTCTTTTTGGGATTTTCAAAGATGCTTACCATCTTTTTCCAGTCATCCAGCTGGCTTGGTACATTGTCAATGTTCAAAGCCTTGCATACAGCATTGCCAAGCCCTTCCTTTTCCATGTTGAGGGGAACTTCGTAGATTGATTTTGCATTCAGATTCTGTATGACGCAGTCTGTATCGACATTGCAGAACTGCGCAAGCTTTTCGCGAGTGCTTTCCGGCAGCGGAATTTCAGTGCGGAGCATAAGGATGTTCGGTTGAATGCCAAGTTCCTGAAGTTCCTTTACGGAATGCTGTGTTGGCTTTGTCTTTATTTCATGAGCCTTGCTTAAATAAGGAACAAGCGTCAGGTGAATGTAACAGCAGTTTTCTTCGCCAACGCGATACTTCATTTGTCGTATGGCTTCAATGAACGGGAGCGATTCGATGTCTCCCACAGTGCCTCCAATTTCCGTTATGATGACATCAGCATTTGTTTCTTTTGTAGAGATAAGCAGACGCGTAAGGATTTCCTCTGTTACGTTTGGAATGACCTGCACCGTACCGCCCTGATAGCCGCCTTCCCGTTCCCTGTTAAGGACTGCGAGATATACGCGACCTGCCGTTGTGTTGCTGCTTTGTGCAAGTGTTGCGTCAGTAAAGCGTTCGTAGTGTCCCAAGTCAAGGTCTGTTTCTGCACCATCATCCGTTACGAAAACTTCTCCGTGCTGAATGGGGTTCATTGTACCTGGATCAATGTTAAGATACGGATCGAACTTTTGGTTGACAACCTTTAAGCCTTTGCTTTTTAAAATAAGCCCGATTGAAGCAGCGGCAATTCCCTTGCCCAAACCGCTTACAACGCCACCTGTAACAAAAATATACTTGGTCATATATGCAACACCTCAAAAAATATCTGGAAATTATAATGGATATTCGTCATTTCGTCCATAAAATTTGGAAAAGTAAGAACTTATTTGAGATAGAGCCTTGCTTGCAACTGTAGGGTTGTGCTCTATTATGGAAAAGAAAAGCTCTTCGGGAATCTTTATCAGCTGGACATCTGTTTCTGCAATGGCATCTTCATTCCTTATTTCTTCAAGCATGCAGGCAGTTTCGCCGAAAAACATGCCGTTGCTTATGTACGAAAGTGTATTCTGTCTGGAAAGCCTGACAGCTCCTTTTACCAGATAGTAGGAATCCGTACTGTTTTCGCCTTTTTGGTAGATGTATGCGCCTTTTGGGATTCTGATTACTTTGTTCTGTATGTTTAAAAGGTAGTCTGGCCTGATAAACATAAGGCGCTTAAAGATGGCTTTTATGGAAATGTCATTGCGCGATGGAAGCGTGTACAGTTCGCTCAGGATGAGAATCTCAAAAAACTGGTTTACGAACAGGTACTGTGCAAAAAACAAAAAGAACAAAAAGAAAAAATAGACTTCAAGCAGGAGTACAACGACATTGCTCAGAACTCCGTACACATAGTTGTAGCGGTTTATGTTGATGAACAGCCGCATTATCTTTTTAAATCCCCAAAAGGTAAATATGCATGCAAGGGCTGGAAATATGCATTGGATGATGTTTGGATTTGTCCGGCTTCCGAATTTGTAACAGAGCAAAACGGCAATGAACAGAAGGATGAGCGGAAACGTGGTGACAATCATGTTTGTAAAGGATTCCATCAAATCAGGATAGTGCATGACGAGTGAATGCAGGATCGGCAGCTGGATGATTGTTCTGAATGTTGCAAAAATAAAGAGCAGTATTGACATCAAAATGGTGACGGAGGCTTCTCCTGCAACAATCAGCACGAATGTCATTCCTTTTTGTACCCGATAGTCCTTTTTGAATATGCGCTTCATGCTTTTTACAAACGAAATGAAAAATCGTCTGGACATCCACACGATTGTAATGGAAAGAATGATTTCAAAGTTCGTTATCTTTTTTATTTGCTGTATGGATTGTACAAGGGTGTCCAAATTGATGAAATTCGTGATGATGGTGTTGAGGTTCAGCAAGGCTGTCACAGCTTCTGGCTTTGCATGCAGAAACCGTATGAGTATAACGAGAATCATCATGACGATGGGAATGAACGAAAACATGAATCCGAATGCACAGGCAGCTGCATACGAAATCAGGTCATTGGCAGAAGTGAACATGACAGAAAAATACAGCGACTGCAATAGGGTAATCAGAGTCAGAGAATGTGCCTGTTGTTGAGCTTGGTTTTGCCTTGTGTTCATTATTCAGCTGTGTCTACTGTTTCTCCGTCTGCTTTTGTTTTATTAGCTGTATTGTCCTGTTTATTTCCTTTAAGTTCCGAAATCAAGCTGTCTTGCTTTGCAAGTGAAAGATAATCTGTCGAGTCTTCCGTCTCGTTGTTTATTGCAGAAATGAGCTGCTTTTGCAACGATTGCGAAATGAACCCCTTGATTGCCGTTTTTAATGCCGGTGCCGTACTCCTGTCATAAAGAAAAATTGCAATCTTGCCGTGGGGACTGTCCTTTAAAAGATAGGTAATCAATCGCATTGAAATGACTCGCGTTCCCAATACTACCTGGGCGTTGTCGAGTATGTAGCTTACGTGCAGTTGTACAGGGAGAGTAGAGGGAATGCGGACAGCCAGCGTTACCGAGCTGAGGTCTAGGACTTTGAACTGATGCATTTTGTCGCTATATGTCCAAAACATCTGCACAGACTTATCGTTTACGCAGGAGTACCTTACGTAATTGCGCCGCCCCTTTGCACCGAGCATGTCAAGAATGCCCTTTATGACGTCCAAGACTTTTGTCAGGTCTCCGCTTAAGCTTGTAATACCGGCTTCTATGTCAAGCGAGTCAAAAAACAGCTGTGCCTTGTCCTGATCTATGCGTTCTGACAGGATTCCGATTTTCGTTGTTTTCAACCGGTCGTCGTCCGCAAATGTCTTTAGGAAAGCCAGCCATGTAGTCAACACCATTGTAGAATCAGTGTTTACAAACAGGATTGACTCAGGATTGTGACGCAGTATGTTTTTAGAATACTTGTAGTTGTCTATTTCGTATACTTCATATTCCTGTTCACGAAGCTCCGTTATGACGTGATGCTTGATTTTATATGAAGGATTGAGGAAAAATATTTTGCGTCCAAATTCTGGTGCATGGCTTTCTGGCATTGTTGGTATCCTTTGCGAAAAGTTGTCCTTCTAGAAGTCTGCGAGTTTTGGTGCTCGTGGATATGGAACGACATCACGGATGTTAGCCATTCCAGTGATATATCTCAACAGGCGGTCGAATCCAAGACCAAATCCTGAGTGCGGTACAGAGCCGAATCTGCGCAGATCCAGATACCACTGATAGTTGGACATGTCCATTCCGCGTTCTTCGCACACTTTCAAAAGCTTGTCGTAGTTTTCTTCGCGCTCGCTTCCGCCTGTAATTTCTCCCAGACCCGGAACAAGTACGTCTACAGCACGGACTGTCTTTCCGTCATCATTCTGCTTCATATAGAAAGCCTTTACATCTTTCGGATAGTTGTAGACCATCACGGGACTCTTGAAGATTTTTTCGGTCAAACAGCGTTCGTGTTCTGTCTGAAGTTCCTTGCCCCATTCAATTGGGTATTCAAAGTCTTTGTTGTATGGTTCAAGTTCCTTTACAGCGTCTGTGTAAGAAATTCGCTTGAAAGGAGTGTCTACAACATGCTGAAGCTGAGCGATTACACCAGGCTGAATCCTCTTTTCAAAGAATTCAAGGTCATCGCGGCACTTTGTCAAAGCCCAGTTGAACATATATTTAAGGAACTCTTCTTCAAGATCCATGTCATCAAACAGGTCGTAGAATGCCATCTCTGGCTCACACATCCAGAATTCTGCCAAATGACGTGGAGTGTTTGAGTTTTCTGCACGGAATGTAGGACCGAATGTATATACACGGCTCAATGCGGTTGCCATAGTCTCGGCTTCAAGCTGTCCTGAAACGGTAAGGCTTGCCTTTTTGCCGAAGAAGTCTTTGCCATAATCTACTATTTTGTGGGCATCTTCTATTTTCATGCCGCCCTGTCCAGCCTTTACGCCAAGTTCTGCAATCTTTTCCAAAGAAAGGGTTGTTACCTGGAACATTTCGCCTGCACCTTCTGCATCACTGCATGTAATTTCAGGTGCCATGATGTACTGGAATCCGCGTTCCTGAAAGAATGTGTGCAAAGCTATTGCCATCTGGTTGCGAAGGCGGAACACTGCTCCGAATGTGTTTGTGCGTGCACGCAGGTGTGCATTTTCGCGAAGATATTCCATTGACATGTTCTTTTTCTGCAATGGATATGTTTCTGTTGGGCATTTGCCGAGTACTGTCAGTTTTTTTAGTGTAACTTCGACGGCTTGGCCGCTGGCAGGAGACTGTATGAGTGTTCCTTCTGCACGGACTGATGCCCCTGTCGTTACGTCTTTCAAAGATTCTTCTATTGTGTTAGCTTCTGCTCCCTGTGCTGGGGCAGAGCGGTCAAATGTCAACTGAATGGAAGCAAAGCAACTTCCGTCATTTACCTGAATGAATACGAGGTTCTTTGAGTCTCGTTTTGTTCTTACCCATCCGCAAACGGTTACGTCTCTTCCGTCTGGTTCTGATGTGAGTAAATCTTTAATGAGAATTGGTTTCATAATGCCATATTATAGAATATTTAATGTCATACCGTCAATAATGGGGTTTCCGACTGGCAAAGGCTTAGCCTGTAAACAGCTCTAATTAACCGCGTGCACTTTTTTGTGGTGTGCATCGCAATTGTGCAGTATACTAGACCTGTTCGGAAAGCCGACGGTTTCCTCACTGATTTGCATTTTCTAAGGCTAAAGCCCTACAAAAATGCAGTTTTTTAAGGTTGCTGATACATCTTAACTCAAATTAATATACTTAGGAGTGTTTTACATGCCGTATACAATAAAAACGATAAGCCTTGACAAGACTTCCGTAACGGATGACTTTTGGAACAAAAGAATGGAAATCGTACGTACGCAGATGATACCGTACCAGTGGAAGGCACTGAACGACCAGATACCCGGTGCAGAGCCGAGCTGGTGCATCCGAAACTTTCGGCTTGCGGCACAGGTTGCATCGGGCAGAGCACAGGACTCTGCGGAACATTCGGAGCATAAAGGCTTTGTCTTTCAGGACAGCGACCTGTATAAGTGGCTTGAAGCCGTTGCATATACCCTTGCATGGCATCCCGATTCAGAACTGGAAGCCCTTGCGGACTCTGCCATCGACTTGATTGCGAGCGCACAGATGAATGACGGCTACCTTGACACCTTTTACATTCTGAACGGCATTGAAAAGCGGTTTACGAACCTAAAGGACAACCACGAGCTGTATTGCCTTGGGCACATGGTGGAAAGTGCTGTGGCATATTACGAGGTGACGGGCAAGAACAAGTTTTTGACCGTGGCAAGGCGGTTTACCGACTATGCCATGAGCCACATTGGGGCAGAAGAGGGTAAGCTCCACGGCTATCCTGGGCATCCCATTCTAGAAATGGCACTCATGCGTCTGTACGCTGCCACGGCTGAACGGCAGTATTTGAACTTTGCCTCGTACCTAATCAACCAGCGCGGTCAGAAGCCTCTGTTCTTTGCGGAAGAGACGGTGCGGTGCGGCAATAAGGACTGGTGGGGAGGCTCTTACCTTGGCTACCGGTACTATCAGGCGGATGTGCCCCTGCGCGAGCAGACGGTGGCGGAAGGACATGCCGTGCGGGCTTTGTATTTGTATTCTGGCATGGCAGATGTGGCGCGCGAGACGGAGGACGATTCCCTTGTTCGCTCGTGCATGACATTGTACAGGAACGTTACCTCCCGCCAGATGTACATTACCGGAAACGTGGGGCAGTGTGCGTTCGGCGAGTCCTTTACGCTGGACTATGATTTGCCGAATGCCCTTGTCTACGGTGAAACCTGTGCACAGATAGCCCTGGTGTTCCTGTCCCAGCGGATGCTCCGCTTTGGGCTGAACGGAACTGTCGCCGATGTCATGGAACGCGTCCTGTACAACGGCGTTTTGAGCGGTGCTTCCCTTGACGGAAAGTCGTTCTTCTATGTGAACCCGCTGGAGGTTGTGCCCGAGCTTACCAAAAAGGCTCAGCCATACGTGCATGTAAAAGCAGAGCGGCAGAAGTGGTTCAGCTGTGCGTGCTGCCCGCCGAACTTTGCACGGCTCGTGTCGTCCATCGGCTCTTATGTGCATACGGTGGACGACTCAAAAAATCTGGTGGCAACGCATCTTTTCATTGCAGGCAGAACGGAATTCAATTTGGGCGGCTCTGCTGTGTTCATTGACATGGAATCTTCTTTTCCTTGGAAAGGCCATGTAAAAATAACCTTTCACATGGAAAAAGCCGTTACGTTTACCTATGCCGTAAGAAATCCTTCGTATGTCCATTCATTTGCACTCAGACTGAATGGTCAGGAATGTGCTGCAGAAAAAAAAGACGGATATCTGTTAATGCACCGCACATTCAAAGATGGCGATGAACTGGAATATGAAATGGATTTGCAAGTGCGTGTTGTCTTTGCAAATCCAAAGGTAAGGGAAAATATCGGAAAGGCAGCCGTTATGATGGGACCTGTCGTGTACTGTCTTGAAGAACATGACAACGGCAAGGATTTGCACCAGCTTACATTTGTCGGTCATCCTGATTTTTCCGTGCGGTACGAGCCTGACTTGCTGAACGGCGTAAATGTCATTACCTGCAAAGGGTTCAGGCTGTGCACTGACGATTGGGGCGAAGACGAGCTGTACAGCTTTGAGCACCAGCTAAAGATTAAAGATGTGCCCCTGACATTCATTCCGTACTATGCATGGAACAACCGTGGCCCTGGAGAAATGATGGTTTGGGTGCACCGCAACCCTTAGGGGTCAACGGAGACTGGAAATGTCCAACAAGTTCGTTTCGTAGCCTTCGTTTCAGAATGACTCTTGATGTGGGCAAAAACTGATTTCCGTGGCATTCATCCAATTACATTGATAAAACAATAAAACTCGTTATAAAATAAGAAAGGTTAGAAAAATCGTTGCGAATGATTTTTTAGAGCTTGCCTGAATCGCGGCACAATTCTAGCTAGGATTACGACACAATTCTAGCTGTAATTGCAACACAATTCTAGCTGTAATTGCAACACAAGTCTAGCTGTAATTACACCTAAGCTGCCGACATTATGTTACGAAACGGCCCTTTTTCAACAAAAATTCTACTTTTCATCCCTAAAATTCGACGTTTATCCCAGTTTTGTAGACAAAAATAAAATTTGTGCCTAAAATATAAGCGAAAGACTGAAGAAACTTTAAAAAAGGGAAAATATATGAGTAAAGTATTAAAGATTGTTTTAAAGAAAAAAAGGGGGGGGGTACTCCTTTCTTTAGCTCTTAGTTTATTCATTTCTTGTGCCGGTGGAGCTGGCGGTGGCAGTACAGACGATGGAGCTGCGTCTTTAAGCATAAAATTCCCTACAACTATAGAAAATTCAGGCAGGGCTTTATCCCGTAGCAGTACTACCCAGTATGAAAAGATTGATTCAAATTTTGAAACTTTTACCGTAACAATTAATTCATCTTCATATAAAGCGACAAAATCGTGCGGACGTGGCGAAACGCTTACGTTTCCCAATATTCCCGTGGGTCATTACGATGTTGCCGCCCTTGCAAAAAAAAGCAGATGGTGCAGTAACTGCAAAAGGGACTGCCACCGTTGATGTTGAGGCTGATGTTACCAAAACTGTTACTATAACTCTTACACGATTGTATTATCATACTGTAACATTTCAATCCAAACGCATTGATAATAATCCAAATTCTGGAAGCTACATGCAACCTGTAGATTATACATTTACACAGGAAGTTTCTGATGGATATACCGCAGTCAAACCTGCAGATCCGACTCTGGAAGGAAGCGTTTTCTCGTTTTGGAGCACTTCGGCAAACGAAAACATACCTTTTGACTTTAATTCTCCTATAACGGCGGATACTACGCTTTATGCAAAATGGAACGAAATAACATATACCGTCAAGTACGTGTCTCCTCTCGGAGATTTTGCAGACTCAACCTTTACTGCTGGCACAGCCTCTGGCTATAGCCTTCCATCAACAGCCGATATCAGCGATCTTACGTTTGGGGGCTGGTATTCCGATTCAGATTTTACAACTTCTGTAAATGCTTCTTCTGTTAGAAATCTTTCAACATTTACAAAGAAGACTGACTTTCAGTATGAAAAAACTATTTATGCAAAGTGGACGGTGGAAGTTACTATAAATACTAATAATGGTTCTTCTGAGACTCTGAATATCGCATACGGAGCGAAGGTTTCAAGACCAGAATCTGATCCGGAGAAGACAGGAGCAACCTTTGGTGGTTGGTATAAAGGAACTGTTGATGATGAAGGTAATTTAACACTTGCTTCAACTGCTTATGATTTTAACACTACTGTGAGCGAAGACTTTACTATTTATGCAAAGTGGATTTACGTAAGCTTTACTGGTACTGTGGAGGAATTCCTTGCAGCAACATTAGACACTACAACTTCTGGTACTCGTACCATAACCCTAACAGATGTTAGTGACGAAAACTTTAGCAGCTTTACGGCCCATCTGAATGAGTTCTCATCTCTCAAGCCTTTTAACCTGACACTTCAAGGAACTCTTACGGAGATACCTGAATACGCTTTTAAAACAACTAATGTTTCTTGTGCAGGGAATCTTAAAACTGTAAGGTTGCCTGATACTGTAACCAAAATAGGAAAGCAGGCATTCTATAATTCTAGAAATTTGGACCTGAAGTTCCCGACTGGTCTTGAGGAAATCGGAGAAAGGGCTATTAATGCTTCAAGTATGGGGTCGTTCAGTATTGCATCACTTACAAATCTCCGTAAAATTGGTGATCTGGCTTTCATGAGCATAGGCGGTTTGGGCATTGGTGCCAGTGACAAGACTATCCCGGCTTCCGTAACTGAAATATATTCTACGTCTTTTGAGAAGTCCAAGTATTTCAACATTACTTTTGAAGGTAATAATTTATGGACGAAATATCAGGGTGATACTATGATCGAAGAAAATGTTGTTCTTGGACCAGATGATATTAAATATAGCTCGGGTGCTACAGTATATCGCTATGTGCGTGTTGCACCATGATGTATAACTTTCTGCCCCTTCGGGGGCAGTTTTTTTATGCTGTTTTTCCTACTTGTTTGCACGAATCTTCGGCTTGTTGTTTTCTCCCAGTATGACTGCAAGTATTTTTCGGTCAATCATGCTGTCTACAGTCTTTTTCAGTTTGGATGTTATACCTTTGTATCCCATTGCATGAGAAAGTTCCGTAAGTGAAAGGGGGTTTTTCGCTCAGCATATTTGCTTTTCTGTCGAGTCACTCGACAGGATGGTGTCGAGTCTGTCGAGTCATTTTTTATGCTGCTTTTCCTATCTTCTACCGAAAGACTCTAAGTTTGCAAGCCCCGCTTGAACTGCGGAATCCGGGCGCATGCCGTTGTGTTGAGGGGCGAAGTCTCGCCGCGCTTTAAGAAGTGATATGCCACGCCGGCAATCATTGCCCCGTTGTCTCCGCACAGCTTTAATGGAGGAAATATGCAGGTGAGTTCCGTGTGCTCCGCGAGCATGGCACGAAGACGTGAGTTTGCCACAACACCGCCGCCAGCAACAACTTTAGTCAGCCCTGTATCTTCTACAGCCCGTAACAAGCGTGATACCAGAGTTTTGCATGCTGTTTCCTGAAAGGCTGCCGCAATATTTTCCGTAGTCTTTTCGTAGCCTTCGTTTGTCTCTGTTGTTA
>ERZ842401.4107-NODE-4107-length-17289-cov-4.424800_pt1 | contig 17289 bp, 14 predicted proteins | sample MGYA00521270_ERZ842401 | MGnify/ENA primary metagenome ERZ842401 (study PRJEB31892, sample SAMEA3878208) | bioreactor metagenome | biome: Moose rumen | place: Sweden | collected 2011-10 | study: EMG produced TPA metagenomics assembly of the PRJEB12797 data set...
CGGCGGCGGAGTTCCCGGTGGCGGCGGTCCTGGCGGCGGTCCTGGTGGCGGAAGGCCATAGCTTCTTTGGCTGCCCCTCAATGCTTTGAACATCAGTAAAATATAAAAACACCTCCCCGTCGTTTAGCGGGGAGGTGTTTTTATAAATAACTGGTACTAAGCTAACTAAGCGGCAGGCCGCCAGTGGCTTATGCTCCAAAATTGTCGTACATGATGTTTTCTGGCTGAACTCCCAGGCTGTCGAGCATATTTACTGCCGAACTGGTCATCATAGGAGGGCCGCAGAGGTAGTACTCTATGTCCTCGGGTGCCGGATGATTCTTCAGGTAGTTGTCGTAAAGAACCTGATGGATGAATCCGGTAGGGCCGGTCCAGTTGTCTTCCGGCAGTGCGTCAGAAAGTGCAACATTGTAGGAGAAGTTGGGGTTCTCCCTTGCAATTTCGGCAAAGTCTTCGTCGTAGAACATCTCTCTGCGAGAGCGTGCACCGTACCAGAAGCTGACTTTGCGCTTGGTGTGCAATGTCTTGAACAGGTGGAAGATGTGGCTTCTCATAGGAGCCATTCCGGCGCCTCCTCCAATGAATACGATTTCGTTGTCCGTATCCTTTACGAAGAATTCGCCGTAAGGGCCGCTGATGGTAATCTTGTCGCCCGGCTTGAGGGAATAGATGTAGGAAGAGCAGATACCCGGATTTACCGGAACCCACTGTTTCTTTGCCCTGTCGAACGGAGGCGTTGCAATACGTACGTTCAGCATTATGATGTTGCCTTCTGCCGGATGGTTGGCCATTGAGTAGGCTCTGAATGTAGGAGTAGGGTTAACCATCTTAAGGTCAAAGATGCCCATCTTTTCCCAGTCCGCACGGTATTCGTCCTCTACCTCAATGTTCTTGTAATCAACCTCGCAGGCCGGAACATCTATCTGGATGTAACCGCCGCTTCTGAAGTTGACTTTTTCGCCCTCAGGCAGCTTTACTACAAACTCCTTGATGAAGGTTGCAACATTGTGGTTGCTTACCACGGTGCATTCCCATTTCTTTACTCCAAGAACTTCCGGAGGAAGGAGTATGCCCAGGTCTTCCTTGACCTTTACCTGGCATCCGAGCCTCCAGTTTGTGAGCTGCTCTTTGCGGCTGAAGAAACCCACCTCCGTAGGGAGAATGGTGCCGCCGCCGCTTACTACCTGGCATTTGCACATTCCGCAGTTGCCTTTTCCGCCGCAGGCCGAAGGCAGGAAAATCTTGTTTTCGGCTAAGGTGGAGAGCAGGGTTCCGCCGGTTGCAACTTCCAGCTTCTGTTCGCCGTTGTTGATGTCTATGGTTACATTACCGCTCGGCATGAGCTTGGCCTTTGCAAAAAGCAGAAGGGCTACAAGCAGAAGGGTAATGGCCAGAAATACTATAATTGAAACTATAATTACTGTACTCATAGTCTGTCCTCCTAAATGTTAATGCCCATGAAGCCCATGAAGGCTATAGCCATCAGGCCGGCGATTATGAATGTGATACCTAGGCCCTGGAGAGGCTTTGGTACATTGGAGTATGTAATCTTTTCTCTGATTGCTGCAATTGAAACTATGGCAAGGAACCAACCCACGCCGCTTCCAAGGCCGTAGCATGTTGCAATTCCGAGGCTCGGGAATGCCCTTTGCTGCATGAACAGCGATGCACCCAGGATGGCGCAGTTTACTGCAATCAGCGGAAGGAAGATTCCGAGTGATGAATACAGAGAAGGGGAGTATTTCTCAACAACCATCTCCACCAGCTGTACAAACGATGCTATTACTGCTATGAAGATTATGAAGCTGAGGAAACTCAGATCTACGTTTGCCAAATCTGGAGAAATCCAACTGAGGGCTCCCGGACTCAGCAGGTATTTGTCCATCAGATAGTTGATAGGAAGGGTGATGCCCAGTACGAAGATGACTGCAACGCCCAGTCCTATTGCTGTCTTGACGTTCTTTGATACCGCCAGGAAAGAACACATTCCCAGGAAGTATGCAAAGATCATATTATCTACAAAGATGCTCTTTACGAAAATATTCAGTGCTTCCATAGTGATGTGTTTTTATTTCTTGTCATCGTCTTTCTGATAGCTTCTCTGGATCCATATCAGGCATCCGATGAGTATCAGCGCCATAGGCGGCATAATGAAAAGTCCGTTGTTCATGTAACCTGCATCGTACCAGCTCTGGGGAATAATCTGGGCTCCAAAGATGGAACCGCTTCCGATAAGCTCTCTGAAGAAGGCCACAACAACAAGTACAAGCCCGTAACCCAGTCCGTTAGCCAAGCCGTCCACCAGAGAAGGCAGAGGTTTTTCGGTGAGTCCGAAGGCCTCAATCCTGCCCATGATTATACAGTTGGTGATGATAAGACCTACATAAACGGAGAGCTGCTTGCTCACGTCGTAAACATAGGCTTTCAGGAACTGCGATATCAGAATTACGAACATTGCAACTACAACCAGCTGCACGATAATTCTGATACGGTTAGGTATAGTCTTTCTTATCAAGGAGATAAGGAAACTCGAAAGTCCTGTCACAAGGGTAACTGAAATACCCATTACTATTGCCGGTTCCAGTTTTACAGTTACCGCAAGGGCAGAACATATACCAAGCACCAGCACCGTAATAGGGTTGGCCTTGATTATAGGTGTAGTAAATATTTTCTTATCCATTGCCATAACTATTCAGAAAGGTTCATAATATAGGGTTTGTAATACTCAACCCAGTTGTTGATCATGGTCTGAACGGCTGTTGAAGTGATGGTTGCGCCGCTGATGGCGTTTACTTCATTAGCCTGAGCATCAGCCTTTCCACCCTTTACAATCTTTACGGGAACGGTCTGGCCGCCTGCTACAACTTCTTTGTCTGCAAACTGTGAGTAGAACTTTTCCGTTACAATTTCACCTCCAAGACCAGGGGTTTCGCTCTCGTGGTCAAAAAGGGCACCGGCAATCTTGCCGTTTTGCTTAACTGCAATGTAAGTCCAGATAGGGCCCCACAGACCTGCTCCGTAACCGGAAAGGATGTAGTGCTTTTCTCCGTCGGGATTATCGCAGATGAAAACAGGAAGTCTGAGGCTCTTTACCAATTCCTCCTTTTTGGCTGCATCGGTTTCGGCATCAATCTTACGCATTATGTCAAACTGGTCCTTGGTAGAAAGGGTAAATGCCTGGCAGTCTCCGATATTATCGGTAAAAGACTCCAGAACCTCTCCCTGAGCGTTCACTATGAGGGCTTCTTTGATATACTTGCCAAATTCGCCCTGAACATAACCGTTTCTGTCCGAAACTGTCTTGGCATCGGAGGCCAGGCCGTCGCAGTTGAGGATGTACATCTGTTTTTCAACCTTGATGTTGGTTTCCTGACGGTCTTTCAGCCCCAGAGATACAACGGCCAGGATGGTAGCCACAACAGCCACCATGACTATCGTGTATATAATGGTATATGAATTTTTATTTGTATCCATATCGCGATTATTTTGCGGCTACAGCTCTCTTCTCCCTTCTGCGGATGTTCTTTCTTACAACGCACCAGTCAATCAGAGGTGCCATTGTATTCATCAGCAGGATGGCGAGCATCATACCTTCTCTGTATCCAGGGTTGAACAATCTTAAAATCACACACATGGCTCCGATGAGGAATCCGTATATCCATTTACCCGTTTCGGTCTGGGCAGAGGATACGGGGTCTGTTGCCATGAATACCGCTCCGAATGCAAAACCGCCCATGACAAGGTGGTTTACTGCCGGATATGCGGCAAAAGTACCAGGCTCGGCAAGTCCGTTTGCAAGGAATCCTACTGCAAGTGCTCCGGCAACGCAGCTGACCATAATCTTCCAGCTGGCAACTCCGGTCCATACCAGAAGGATTGCGCCGAGCAGGATTGCTATGGTTGAGGTTTCTCCCACAGAACCGGGGATGTTGCCTATGAACATCTGCAAAAAGTCCGGGGCTGTGGCTCCGTCGGCTACCTGAGCCAGAGGGGTTGCGCCAGAGAATCCGTCAATTACATTGTGTGCAGTTCCTGCATAGCTGGTAACTCCTTTGCCGAGGCCTCCAATCCATACGGTATCGCCGGTGATGGTAGAAGGATAGGCAAAAAATACAAAGGCTCTTGCCAGAAGGGCCGGGTTCCAGATGTTCATTCCGGTTCCTCCAAAGATTTCCTTTCCAAAGATTACCGCAAATGCAACCGCAAGTGCAAGCACCCACAGAGGAACATCTACAGGCATGATCAGAGGAATGAGGAAACCTGTTACCAGATAACCCTCGTTGACCTCATGACCCCTCACCTGAGCCACTATGAACTCAATTCCAAGTCCTACTATGTAGGAAACCAGAATCAGGGGAAGTATGCGGTAGAAACCGTACCAGACCTTCATCCAGAAACTCCATCCAAGACCGAAAGCCAGAGAGTGCTGGTCTCCGGTGTTCCACATTCCAAAGCAGAATGCCGGAATGAGAGCTACGACTACTATAATCATAACCCTCTTTATGTCAACGGCATCCTTTATGTGGACGCGGCCCGATGTGGTGGTAGAAGGAACTGCGGCAAAGCTCTCAAATGCATCGTATGTGGAATGCAGCCAGCCGAGCTTTCCTCCCTTGGAGAATGTCGGCCTCATTTTATCCATTGTTCTGAGTATCCAATTCATAACTATGCCATTTCTTTGAGCATCAGATCTATACCCTTGTCTATGATTTTCTGGATCTCAATCTTGGAAGGATCCACATATTCGCACAGGGCAAAGTCTTCGCCTATTACTTCATAAATTCCAAACTGTTCCATCTTTTCTATATCCTCTGCAAGGATGGCCTTCAGAAGATATACCGGATAGATGTCCATAGGAAGAACCTTGCCGTAAACATCGGAGACTATAAAAGCTCTTTCTCCGCCGTTTACGTTGGTGTCTGCCTTGTACTGCTTCTTGGGGCAAAGCCATGAGAAATAGGCTCTGGATGATGAGAATTTCTTCATCCTGAACGGCTTGGCCCAGCCGAACAACTCCCTGTAATTGCCTTCGGAGAGGAAGGTTACGGTATCGTCGTAGAAGCCGAGGCTTCCGCCTTCTCCTACGTTTTCTCCGCTGAGAGGGTTGCCGCTTACATATCTTACACCTGTAGGCTGGCCGTAGATGTCCATGTTTTCAACTACGCCTGCTACGGCCTTGAGGTCTTTCATTGCAACTCCCGGAACGCATCTTACATAACCAGTTTCAACGGCTCTGGGCCCAGTAATGGCTACGAGCCTAGTTACATCATATATGCCTTTGGAGAAAAGCCGGCCCATTGCAGCAAGTATCTGAGGCTGAACGGTCCATACGGTTTCTCCCTTGCCTATGGGGCAGAGGTGGTTGATCTGTACGCCTACGTTGCCGGCAGGATGAGGCCCCTTGAACATTGTCTTCTCAACATTTCTGAGAAGGTTCAGCGGCGAACCGTTTCCGTTGTTGTAACTCAGGTTTACATAAACCTTTCCGGTTGTAAATTTGGCAAGTGCATCAACTGCAATCTGCATGGCGTCGGCATCGTTCTTGAGCGTAAAGTTGATGTCGGCGGCCAGCGGAGCCGAGTTGAAGGCAGATACCACTATTGCCTTTGGTGTGTCTTCAGGATTGGCTATAATCCCGTATGGGCGCTGGATGATTCCGGCCCATAATCCACTCTCGAGCAGTACTTTCTGAATCTCCTGACGGCTGGCCTTGGCTATGCTGAGCTTTTCGAACTGAGCATAGCGGGTTTCCTTGTCTGCGGCAATTTCCACGGAGAGGAGCTTGCGTTTTTCGCCCCTTACTATGGCCTTTACCGTACCGCTTATAGGAGATGCAAAGCCTATCTGCGGCCTTTTCTTGTCCAAAAAGACAAGCTGGCCGGCCAAAACAGCATCACCCTCGGCAACAAGGAGCTTAGGAACCATGCTCCTGTAGTCGGAGGGCCTTACGGATACTGTATCCGGCTCGAGAGTCTGCAAGACTTTCTTCTGGGCCTCACCCGCAAGATGAAGGTCCAAACCTTTGTGAAGTCTTATAGTCTCCATATCTGTTTGTTAGTTATTATTTTAGTTGTAAATATCCTTAAAATCTACAATCGGCAAATATAATTAAAAAGACGATAGCGATTGCAAGGCAGCAAAAAAACATGCTATATTTACATCTTGTTATGGAAAATGAAGGGAATTTAATACTGGAAGGGTTGAACGATGCCCAAAAGGCTGCTGTGATGTGCCTTACGGGGCCTTCGTTGATTGTTGCAGGTGCCGGAAGCGGAAAAACGAAGGTGCTTACCTGCAAGGTTGCAAACATACTTTCTCACGGATACAGGCCATACAGCGTTTTGGCCCTGACTTTTACAAACAAAGCTGCCAGGGAGATGAAGAGCAGGATAGCCGCCATGGTTGGAGACAAGCCGGCCAGGATGATATACATGGGCACATTCCACTCCATCTTTTTGCGGTTTCTTAGGCAGTATGCCGAACTGCTGGGCTTTCCTCCGGGTTTTACCATCTATGACAAAGACGACAGCAAGCAGATGGTAAAGAGGATAATAAAGGAACTGCAACTGGACGACAAGACCTACAAGCCCAACGAGATTTCCTCAAGGATTTCGGAATGCAAGAACAACTTCATCACTCCGGAGGAATATCTGAATTATCCCCATTTGGCAGAGTCTGACAAGCGTACCAGAAGGCCTCGTATCCACGAAGTTTACAGTCTTTACCAGAAGCGGTGCAAGGAACAGGGGGTGATGGATTTTGACGATATTCTGCTGAACACCTACCGGCTGCTGGCTCATTTTCCACAGGCTTTTGCCCAAATAAAGGCAAAGTTCCAGTTCATACTGGTGGACGAGTATCAGGATACCAACTATTTGCAGTATGTGATACTCAGGGCTTTGGCTCAGGACCACCAGAACATTACCGTTGTGGGAGACGATGCCCAGAGCATCTACGCCTTCCGCGGGGCTCGCATAGAGAATATCCTCAATTTCCAGAAAGACTATCCGGAGGCCAAGGTTTTCCGCCTTGAGCGCAACTACCGTTCTACCCAGACCATAGTTAACGCCGCCAATTCCGTAATCAGCAAGAACAAGGGGCGGATTACCAAGGAATGTTATTCCAAGAGGGATGTGGGCCAGAAAATTGAACTTCTGCCGGCATATACCGAGCAGGAGGAAGCCCTGCAGGTGGCATCTTCCATAATGAGCCAGAAGTTCAGTGCCAAGGCCGGTTACCGCGATTTTGCCATACTGTACAGAACCAACGCCCAGAGCCGTGTCATAGAGGAGGCCCTAAGGAAGAAGAACATTCCGTACAAGATTTATGCAGGGCATTCGTTTTACGACAGGACGGAAATCAAACGCATGATTGCCTATCTGAGGCTTATATGCAATCCTCAGGACGATGAGTCATTCAAGCGTACCGTAAACTACCCTGCGCGCGGAATAGGAGCAACCACAATGGAAAGGGTGATTGCGGTTGCACAGCAGAGGCAGACATCGCTGAGCAATGCCGTTATGACCTTAACGGCAGAGGATTTCCAGATAAGGCAGGCCGCCATGGATAAACTCCGCGATTTTGCATCCAAAATGGAAATGCTCAGGGGCAAGGTGCAGACGGTTGACGCCTATACTCTGGCTACGGAACTGGATGCCCTGTTAGGCATTACGGCCGCTCTTAAGACCGATACCTCTTTGGACGGACAGACCGTACTTGAAAACGTGCTGGAATTTATAGATAGCATAAAAGCATTTGTGGATGAGGGAGTTGAGGAGTTTATGCAATACGGCGACGATGGTCAGGACGGGCCGCAGATTGTTACGGCGGACCTCTTCCTTCAGAATATAGCCCTTGTGGCAGATGTGGATTCGGCGCAGGAGAGTTCGGAGGTAAGCCGCCCGGTTGGCGGAGAGGATCCAAAGGAAGACGACAGAGTATCGCTGATGACCGTACATTCTTCCAAAGGGCTTGAGTTTCCGTATGTTTATATTGTGGGCCTGGAGGAAAACCTCTTCCCGAGCGGAGGTCTTCTGGGCAATCCGGAAAAGGAGATTGAAGAAGAACGGAGGCTGTTCTATGTGGCCGTTACAAGGGCCGAAAACGCAGTCCGCCTGTCTTTTGCCCGTTCCAGATTCCGTTGGGGGCAGTATGAAAGCAACCTTCCGAGCCGCTTTATAAAAGAAATAGACAGCCGTTACATACAGAATCCTTTGGACAGCGCGGCTCCGCTGCACACTTCATCCGGTTTTGGCGGAGTAGGCTATGCGCGTCCGCAGTTCAAACCTGAACGGTCTTCCTCTGAACGTCCGCAGTTCACCCCTCTGAGTCAGCTCAGGCCCAGGAATGAAAATTTTGTGGCAGATGCCCCAACCCGTATGCGAGTAGGAATGACCGTAGAGCACGAGCGGTTTGGAATAGGAAAGATTATTACCATGAGCGGCAATGCCGGAGACCTCAAAGCCCTTGTAGAGTTTCAGGATTTTGGCCGTAAAACCCTGCTTTTGAAGTTTGCAAAGATGAAAATTGTCCAATAATTCGCCTTTACTTGTAAAAAAGTTTCTGAAAATTTGCAGGGGGAACATTTTTTGTTATACTTGCACTGTTTTTCATAGTTTAAGTTTAGGTTAAGTCAGGGTTTAGCCCTGCAAAGGAAGCCGCTGTTCTGGCGGCTTTCTTCTTTTTTATGAGTTTCTTGATGCGCCTCTTATGCGTAAAAGTAAAAATCCGGAGGGCGGACAGCGTAAATTTACGTTCTTGCTTGGAGGATGGGCTGGTCTTGGATTATCTTGCCTCGGTCTAAAAAGTGCATTGATATGAAGGGATTTACAGCTAAGACTGTCCGCTCCGGCGGGCAGCAGGTTCAGGCCCGTGGCTGCATGCCGCAGATGCAGAGGGCCTTTTTTTACTCAGCGATATTCATTTATCTGGCGGTGAGCCTGTTCTCCTGTATAAAACCGCTGGAGAAGGGTGGCGAAGGGGATTCTGACGGCGAGGATTCTACAAGGGGGATGGCCGCCCTGACATTTTTTCTGAACAAGGCCTCGTACGACAGCTGCCTTGTTGTAAGCCAGGTTTCAGACTCCGCCGCCGCATATTCCGGTGCTTATGCCAATCCATTGGATTCCAATGCCTACAGGCTTACGATAAGCACATCGTCCGGTGTAAAGGTCTATGACAGCAGCTATGCAGGCCGGCCGGAGATCTTTTATGTAAAGGCTGGTACTTACAAGATAAGGGTGGAGTCCGAAGAATTTACGGAGCCTGGCATCCGTCCGCTTTTTGGGCAGGAGCAGAGCGTAAAGGCCAAGAAAGACAGTACGCTCAGGGTGGAGATAGTATCCAGGCAGCTTACGGGCGGCCTGCGCTTCAGTTTTACCACCGGCTTTGTAAGCTGGTTCAAGGGCACCGGCATATATCTTAAAAGAGACACCGTGGAGATCAAGTACGGCTACGGCACAAGACACTATGTGTATTTCTACCCGGGCGACATTCAGGTGATATACAGGAACAAAGACGGCCATCCGTCCTATACGCCGCCGGACGGGCCTCAGTATGAGGATACGCTCCTTTTCAAGCGTAAGCTCAAGGCGGCCGAACTTGTAACCATTACACTGGATTATGACCTTACGAAGGTTGCCTACGGCGGATTTAAATTCAGCGTGGATACATCGCGGATAAGAAATCAGGAATATTTCAACCTCGGTGGCATTGCGCCTTACGGCTGCGTGTCTGTATATTGGTGCCAGACGCATATCGGCGACACACTTAAACTCTTCGGGTACATAGTAGGGGGCGATGCCTCCAGCTCTACTTTCAAGAAGGAAAAGCCTTTTACTTCAAAGACACACATAGTTGTGGCATCCAATGACTGGCAGGCCCTGAGAGAAAAGACAATTGCCGTGGAACTTCCCAACGGAGAAATCCGCAGGAAACTCAATCTGGTAGATCATCCGGAGCATCACAAGAAACCTATCGTGATAACCGGCACGGTCACCGACAGCTATTTCGGATATCCGGGTATGAAGAGCGTAACCTCCTACCAGCTGCTCGAATAGTTGTAACCGTTCAACGGGGGGTATTTGCAGAGGATTGCTTATATTTGTGTGGATAATTAAAACGTGTCCGGTATGGAAGAAAAGTATTTTGCTCACCCTACGGCGGTGATTGATGAAGGCTGCTCCATTGGGGCGGGAACTAAAATCTGGCATTTTTCCCATATAATGAGCGGTGCTGCGGTGGGAGAAGGATGCAACATAGGGCAGAATGTGGTGATTTCTCCCGGAGTTACACTTGGGAAGAACTGCAAGGTGCAGAACAATGTATCGGTCTATACCGGAGTAACTTGCGCCGACGATGTATTTCTTGGGCCAAGCTGTGTGTTCACCAATGTGATAAACCCCCGCAGTGCGGTAAGCCGCAAAGACAGCTATCTGAAAACTCATGTAGGCAAGGGTGCTACGATTGGGGCTAACGCTACGGTTGTATGCGGGCACAACATAGGAGAATATGCGTTCATAGGGGCCGGAGCCGTAATAACCAAAGATGTGCCTCCGTACGCTCTGGTTGTAGGAAATCCGGCCCGTCAGATAGGTTGGATGAGCGAGCGCGGATGCCGCCTCATGTTTGAGCGCAATCAGGAAGGGCGGTTTGTAGCCACATGTGAAGAAAGCGGAGACCGCTATGTTCTTTCTGCATGTGTAGTTACAAAGCTTTAGGCGGCTTGTTTCAGATCTGAGGGCATATTTTGGGCCTTTCTTTGACGTTTCTGTGAAAAATTTTTATCATCTTTGCTTTCTGTTTTTAAGCAAAGAAACATGAACAGGGTTGATACTAAAATTGGTAACCGAATAAAATCGGCCCGTAAAGCCAAGAAAATGACGGCTAAAGAGCTTACAGAAAAGTCCGGAATTAACGAAACTTATCTGAAAGACATTGAAAATGACGATAATACGCCTAATCTCGGCGAAATGTCTAAAATCTCTAAGGCCTTAGGAATCAGAACCGGTACTTTCCTGGACGGGGAAGAAGACCTTAGTCCGGTTCTGTCTTCTCTGAATTCCAGAATGGAAGTAAACGGCATCAGGGGCAGGAGCGCAGGAAGAGCTCACATGCATTTCTTTTCTCTTTCTACCTTCAAGAAAAACAGGCAGATGGATGCTACCGTAGTGGTTCTGGACCCCCAGAACGACGAGCGGAATTTTGCTTCGCACGAGGGCGAGGAGTTCATTCTTGTCCTGGAAGGCAAACTTGAGGTTGCTTACGGCAAAAAGTACTACATTCTAAAGCCCGGGCAGACCATCTATTACGATTCCATAGTTCCCCACCATATAGGCTCGGCCCTGAAGAGGAAATCTACCAAGGTGCTGGCTGTTACCTATTTTCCGGCATAGTTTCAGATAATCCACTCAGGTATATGGCAAAGAATCTGAATGAGCTTAAGCTCAGCGATATGACCATAGGGCAGTGGCTCGAAAAATGGGCCTGCCAGACTCCGGACAGGGAGGCTGTTGTATATTCCGACAGGGACCTCCGCTTTACCTATGCCCAGCTGAACCAGAGGGTGGATACTCTGGCAAAAGGCTTCATAGGCATTGGCGTTACCAGAGGAACCCATGTGGGAATTTGGGCTACCAACGTGCCTGACTGGCTGACGGTTATGTATGCCTGCGCAAAGATAGGCGCCGTATGCGTAACTGTTAATACCAACTACCAGCAGAACGAGCTGGAATATCTGTGCAAGGATGCCGACCTGCATACGCTGTGCATCATAGACCGTGACCGTGATACGGATTATCTGGGCATGACATACCGCATGTTGCCGGAGCTGAGGGAGTGCGAAAGAGGAAAACTTCAGAGCAGACGGTTTCCTCTGCTGAGGAATGTGGTGTTCTTGGGCCAGGAAAAATTCCGGGGAATGTACAATATCCAGGAACTGCTGATTCTGGGCCGGAACACAGAGGACAGCCAGCTGAACAGGCTGAAGTCTATGGTTAAATGCCACGATGTTGTGAACATGCAGTACACATCGGGGACCACAGGCTTTCCAAAAGGTGTGATGCTGAGCCATTACAACATTACCAACAACGGCTTTCTGACCGGCGAGCACATGCTGTTTTCGGAGTCCGACAAGCTTTGCTGCTGCGTTCCTCTGTTCCACTGTTTCGGTATTGTACTGGCAACCATGAATGTGATAACCCACGGCTGTACCCAGGTCATGGTTGAAAGGTTTGACCCCCTTGTGGTGCTGGCATCCATACACAGAGAAAAGTGCACATCTGTTTATGGAGTTCCTACAATGTACATTGCGATGCTCACCCATCCTATGTTCAATATGTTCAATCTCAAGAGCCTGCGGGTTGGAATCATGGCAGGTTCGCTCTGTCCTACGGAACTGATGCGGGAGGTGGAGGAAAAGATGTACATGAGAGTTACCAGCGTATATGGCCTGACGGAAACTTCACCGGGGATGACCCACACAAGATACGGGCAGAGTTTTGAAGAACGCTGCAATACAGTAGGTTACGAATTTGAACATACAGAAGTAAAGGTGATAGAACCGGGGACCGGCCGTTTCTGCAAGGTAGGGGAAGTGGGCGAGCTGTGCAACCGAGGCTACAACAATATGGTGGGCTATTACAAGAATCCCGAAGCCACGGCCCAGACCATAGACAAGGACGGATGGCTGCATTCAGGCGATTTGGGCCTGCTGGACAGTAGCGGAAACTTCAAGATTACCGGACGCATCAAGGACATGATAATCAGGGGAGGAGAGAATATCTATCCTCGTGAGATAGAAGAGTTTCTGTATCAACTGCCCGGGGTTCAGGATGTTCAGGTGGCGGGCCTGCCGTCCAAGAAGTATGGCGAAGTTGTGGCCGCATTCATTATTCCCAAGGAAGGAGCAAGTCTGAGCGAGGAGATTGTCAAGGATTTCTGCCTTGGCAAGATTTCTAGGTTTAAAATCCCGAAATTTGTTATATTTGTAACAGAATACCCTCTTACCGGCAGCGGTAAGATCCAAAAGTTCAAGCTCAAGGATGTAGGGCTGAATTATTTGGCTCAGAAGGGTATTGCAATTGACTGATATAACAAGAAACAAAATGACACTTACTTCAATTTCAAAAAAGGTCTGGCTTCTGCCGGCCCTGCTTTTGGTTTTATGTGTTGTTGCTTCCTGTGGAAAGCATAGCGATTCTCCAACCGAAGAGATACTTACGGTAAGCCCTGCAACACTTTCGCTATCTCCGAATGCATCGGGGACAATTTCTGTAACCTCAAATACGGCCTGGACCGTAACCGCTCCGGCTGGCTTTACGGCAACTCCGGCCAGCGGGTCAAACAACGGTACCATAACGGTAACTGCAGGCGACAGCCCCAAGGCGGGCTTCCTCACCGTAAAGAGCAAGACCAAGAGTGCATCCGTGGCCCTTTCCGGTCCGGAGAGCGCTTCTGTTACAGTTACTCCCAACAAAGGTTCCGTATCATACGAAAGCGGCAAGAGCACTACCTTCCAGGTAAGTTGCGCCGGCGCCTGGTCAATTACGCTGGCATCTCCAAAACCCAGCTGGCTGGCAAGCGTGTCGCCGATGTCAGGAACAGGAGATGCAACCGTTACCGTAACTACCGGCTCATATACCGAAAGAACCTCCGCCCAAACCTATATGACCGTTGTAAGCGGCAAGTATTCAGCATACTATACTATTACCAAGGAGGCCGCTCCCAATGTGGCTCCAACAAAGCCTACCAATCTCAAGCCTACGGGCAGCGGTGTGGAAACCGTAACTACGTTCTCATGGACTGCCTCTACGGACGGCAACGGCGATAAGATTACCTACACCGTAATGATATCCAAGAACAACTCCAGCTGGACAACGGTGGGTACCACAGAGAGCACATCGCTGAAGAATACAACTGCAATGGACAAGAATACAACCTATTACTACAAGGTTGTTGCAGACGACGGCTATGACGGAGGAAAGACCGAGAGCGATGTGGTTACCTTTACCACAGGCTCTAGCCAGAGCAGCTGGACAGACGGTCAGGTCAAGCAGTACAATGTAAATTCAGACGGCTCCATTACGGAAGTGACTCTCGGTTCCAGTCCAAGGCCGGTCAAGCTGATATTCACCGGAGACGGCTACACAGAAGACCTGTTCACCTACGGCGGACAGTTTGATCAGGAAGTGGATGCCGGAGTAAAGGCTCTGTTCGAATACGAGCCTTACAAGACCTACTACAGCTACTTTACCGTTTACAAGGTTGCTGCATTTTCCAAAGAAGCCGGCATGAGCCAGGGAGACAGCTACGATAACCCTAAGAAGAAGGTCAATACTGTATTCCACTGTACCTGGGAGGGCGGCAACTCCACCGGCATAGACTGCGATGCCGACGCTGTATTTGAATATGCCTGCAAAGTGCCCGGAATTCAGGGCGCTACCGAACTGGAATCCGAAACCAACCTCACTTACAGCCCTGTATGCATAATCATCAACGCTTACGCTTATGCAGGAACCAATATCTGGCTCAGCGATGACGGCATAGGCGGAATGAAAATGATAAGCATTGCACAGACTCCGGCCCGCCAGCCTTCATACTCATCTACAGACGGTTTTGCCTTTACCCTCAGGCACGAGTACGGAGGTCACGGATTTGGCCTGCTGGACGATGAGTATGTTTATTACACCACCCAGTATTTCCCTCATGACGAAGAGGAGAGTTTCCGGTTCTGGCAGGGTGAAGGAGCTTTCTGCAACACTTACCTTCCGGAGTGGAACTCAAGTGCAAGTACCTGGTATTCAGACGATGCTCATTGCAATTTGAATCTTACTCCATCTGTCAGCGGAGAAAACTGGGCATCCTTTGCTTCCAAGACTGAATATGCCGGAGCAAACATACATCTGGTATCCGGCAGCTCATACTACGGAAGGGGAGTTTACCGCTCGGAAAACGGCAGCTGCATGATAGACAACATACCTCATTTCAATACCATCAGCCGCTGGAAGATATATAGCCGAATCAAGATTACCGCCGGCGAAACTCCCACCATAGAGGACTTCATGAGCAGAGATACCGACAAGACAAACTCCTACGGTTCTGCCGCTCCTATGACCAAGGCTTCTTCAGAGAGGCGCTGCAGGGGTCCGCTGCTGAAAGATGCGCATCACAGGCGTCCTTACCGCCTTCACAAGTAAATAGTTTTGAATAAATTTGTTAGGAAAAGTTTAACATTGACATGACAGCCATTGTTTCTGCAATCCCTATTCTGTTACTCATCGTGTTGATGATGGGTTTCAAGGTATCCGGCTATAAGAGTGCTCTGATTACTCTTGCCGTTACGATTCTTCTGGTTTTATTTGCCGTTCCGGCTATGAATATCATGCCTGAAAAGTATGCAGATGTTCCCGTCTATAGCATCACCGTCTGGTCTGTTATAGAAGGTTTGCTGAGGGCCTGTTTCCCTATCATCCTGATTATCATCTGCGCCATCTTCAGCTACAACATTCTTTGTGAGACCAAGGAAATTGAGACCATTAAGAAGCAGTTCATTCAGATGACTTCCGACAAAGGCCTGCTGGTACTGCTGCTGACTTGGGGTCTGGGCGGCGTGCTCGAAGGCATGGCCGGTTTTGGTACGGCGGTGGCCATACCTGCTGCAATATTGATAGGTCTGGGCTTCAAGCCTATGTTTTCGGCTGTAGTATGCCTTTTGGCAAACACTGTGGCCGTAGGTTTTGGGGCAGTGGGCCTGCCCGCCACTACGCTGGCAAACCAGGTGGTGGCAAGCGGAGCTGCATCGCCGGAAGAACTCTGCGAAATTGCCACGTTCATTATTGTACAGCTGGCTCTGATGTTCTTTATTACGCCGTTTGTAATACTGACCATGACAGACCGTAAGAAGATCCTGAAGAACATCAGCATTGCGCTGTTTGTAGGCACATTCTCCATAATAGTGCAGTTCTGCTGCGCCCATTTCCTCGGCCCTGAGACGCCGGCTATCCTTGGCAGCGTAGCCTCCATAATAGCCATGCTCTTGTACAACAAACTGTTCCTGAAGCCCAAAGCCGGAAAGGAATCCGTGCCTGCCCAAAAGCAGTCGTTCGGCCTTAAAAAGACACTCAAGGCATGGAGCGTTTATGGATTCATCATCTTCTTCATACTTATAAGCAGCAAGATAGTGCCGTCTGTAAACCAGACTCTTAACAGTACGGCAGTTGTAAAGTTTGACCTGCCTGTGGTTGGCAATTCGTTCAAGTTCGGACTTCTGTCCAATGCAGGTCTGATGATTTTCCTGGGTGCCGTCATAGGCGGTTTGATTCAGGGCATGAGTCTGCGCCGTCTGCTGAGGCTGCTGGCCAAGACTACAATAAATCTGCAGAAGACGGTGGTGACCATCTGCTGCCTGGTGGCCATGGCCATGCTCATGAACAATTCCGGTATGACTAACGACATAGCCAAAGGTCTGGTAATGATTACTGGAGCCGCCTTCCCGTTCTTTGCTCCTCTGATTGGAAGCATTGGCACATTTGTAACCGGCAGTGCCACCAATGCAAATATCCTCTTTGGAAAGTTGCAGGCTACGGCGGCAAGCGACCTTGGCCTGGTCAATCAGGGCACGTTCTTCGGTATCAGCGGCAATGAAACCAACTGGCTGGCCGCCGCCAACTGTGCCGGTTCCGAGGGCGGAAAGCTGCTCTCGCCGCAGTCTATAGCAATTGCCACCGCCGCCTGCGATATGGAGGGCAAGGATGGCGAAATTATGCGGAAGACCATGCCGTTTGCAATATTCTGGATATTGATGAACGGTCTTATGGTATTCCTTGGTTTGCATGTATTCTAACGTAAATATTATGAAAGTCGGACTCTTTATCCCATGCTACGTGGATGTGGTCTATCCTGAGGTAGGCCTGGCAACCTGGAAGTTGCTGAGGCATCTTGGGCTGGATGTTACATATCCGGAGAAGCAGACCTGCTGCGGACAGCCAATGGCTAACGCAGGTTTTGAAAAGCAGGCCATTCCCCTGGCCCGTAAGTTCGAGGAAAAGTTCAAAGACTTTGATTATGTGGTTGCCCCCGGTGTTTCGTGCCCGGCATTCATCCGCATCAACTATTCCAGACTGCTCGGCCACGAGTGCCAGACAGCCAAGAAGTGTATTGATGTAGTTGAGTTCCTGCACGATATAGTTAAGGTTGACCGCCGTCTTGGAACATTTCCTCACAAGGTATCGCTCCACAACTCCTGCCACGGTGTACAGATCGGAAGAGCGTCGTGTAGGGAAAGAGTGTAGA
>ERZ842401.4108-NODE-4108-length-17288-cov-10.636976_pt1 | contig 17288 bp, 10 predicted proteins | sample MGYA00521270_ERZ842401 | MGnify/ENA primary metagenome ERZ842401 (study PRJEB31892, sample SAMEA3878208) | bioreactor metagenome | biome: Moose rumen | place: Sweden | collected 2011-10 | study: EMG produced TPA metagenomics assembly of the PRJEB12797 data set...
ATCTTGTAGTTGCCCTCAACAGAAACTTTCTGCCCGAACTGGTCAGTCTTACGAAGTCCGCCGTTGATGATGGCTTTGGTCTCGTTGTTGTCACTGCTCCAGAGTGCCGCCGAGTCGCCGTTGAGCAATTTCTTCTTGTTGAACTGGGTCGTGTTGCCGATACGAGTAATCTCTTCGTTGAGCTGGTCAATTTCTACCTGGATGTAGCTTCTGTCCTGCTGAGTAAGAGTATCGTTTGCGGCCTGGACTGAAAGTTCACGCATTCTCTGAAGAATTGAATGTGTCTCGGAAAGTGCACCTTCTGCTGTCTGAATAAGGCTGATACCGTCCTGAGTGTTGGCTACGGCTTTGTCGAGGCCCTTAACCTGTGAACGCATTTTCTCACTGATTGCGAGTCCTGCGGCGTCATCTGCGGCTGAGTTGATACGGAGTCCGCTCGAGAGTCTTGCTATTGACTTCTGAAGTGCGTTGCTGGTACCGTTTACGATGTTGTAGCTCTGTAAAGCCGGTATGTTGTGTTGAATTACCATTGACATAGTACAAATAACCTCCTTGTAAGTTTCTTAACTAATTCCCCTTGCCGTCCATGTGTAAGGGATTTCCTGCCCTAATAATTTCTAGGGTACCTGTGCCGCTTTGACCGAAACTTTTTACTTCAGCTCTTAACGCTCGCGCATCGTCTGAGCCGGAAGATTAATTTGGGTTTATCACGGCTGAGCGCATGTTGCTTAAGTAAACCTTCTATCTTTTCGCGAAAAGGTTTCTTTGACATATTCCCCAATAAGTGAAGTCGGGGGGGAATTTTGGTGTTGACGGACCTGCATTAATGAAAAAGTCCTGCTAGTCCTGAACCTACGGCCGATGTCCCAGCCAATTTTAATAATATCATGTAATATACCCGCATGGGGTTTTTTCGTTTCATTCACAATTTCGGAGTAAGAGATAAATTACTTTAGCATAAAACGTAAAAATTTTAGAGTTTTATAAAAATTTCATCAACAAAATAGAACATGTTATATTTTCCCGACGAATTTTTTGCTACGGGTATCACAAACTTATGTTTTCATGGCAACGTAAAAAATGGCTCATAATGTTATAATCATTACAAAATTTTCTGAGGAGGAAGAGTTTTTATTCACACTCTGACTTCAAAGAAGGAGGGTAAAATTATCAATGTCAACTTACACATATAATCCTGAGTCGCTTAAGGCTGAAGAGTTTATTAATCATGAAGAAATTCTTGACACGTTAATTTACGCTGAAGCTCACAAGAATGATACCGAACTGATTACTTCACTGCTCGAAAAAGCCCGCCCGAAATTCAACGCTAAAGGCTGTACGTGTTCGGGATTAACTCATCGTGAAGCGTCTGTGTTATTGGCCTGTGAAGATGAAGAATTAATCAAGAAGATTTATGATGTTGCTGAAGAAATCAAGTTAGCATTTTACGGCAATCGTATAGTTCTGTTCGCTCCGCTTTATCTCTCGAATTACTGTATTAACGGCTGTCTTTATTGTCCGTATCACACGAAGAATAAAACTATTCCGCGCAAGAAATTAACTCAAGAAGAAATCCGTGCTGAAGTTATCGCATTGCAGGACATGGGGCATAAACGATTAGCAATTGAAGCCGGCGAAGACCCCGTGAATAATCCGATTGAGTATATTCTTGACAGCATAAAGACGATTTACAGCGTCCATCACAAAAACGGAGATATTCGGCGTGTGAACGTGAATATTGCCGCGACGACCGTTGAGAATTACAGGAAGCTCAAAGATGCCGGAATTGGAACGTATATTTTATTCCAGGAGACTTATAACAAGAAGAGCTATGAGACTTTACACCCGACAGGCCCCAAACATAATTATGCGTATCACACCGAAGCAATGGATCGTGCAATGCAGGGCGGAATTGACGACGTAGGACTTGGCGTTTTGTTCGGACTTGAAGGCTATAAATACGAGTTCGCAGGGCTCTTAATGCACGCTGAACATCTCGAAGCAACTCAAGGTGTCGGGCCTCATACTATAAGCGTTCCGAGAGTAAAGCCGGCTGATGACATTAATCCTGACGACTTCAACAATTCAATTCCAGATGAGATTTTCACGAAGATTGCGGCGTGTATTCGAGTGGCTGTGCCTTATACGGGAATGATAATCTCGACGCGTGAGAATGAAAAAGTCCGGGCAAAAATGCTTGAAGTCGGAATTTCCCAGATTAGTGGCGGCTCAAGGACCAGTGTCGGAGGTTACACGGAAGAAGAGAGGCCTCATGACACAGAACAATTTGACGTTTCAGATCAGCGAACACTTGATGAAGTCGTTCAATGGTTAATGAAGCAAAATCATATTCCGTCATTCTGCACGGCGTGTTACAGAGCTGGAAGAACAGGCGATAGATTTATGAGTTTGTGCAAGTCCGGACAAATTCTGAACTGTTGCCATCCGAACGCCTTAATGACGCTCACAGAATATCTTGAAGATTACGCTTCACCAGAGACGAAAGAAATCGGCTATGAGATGATTACTCGTGAGTTAATGCGCATTCCAAGAGAGAACGTGAGGGAAATTGCGCGTGATAATATCGAGGCAATGAAGAATGACAATAAACGAGATTTCAGGTTCTAGCCTAAACGAAACGCCATCAGGTGAAAGAGTTCACATTGCTTTTTTCGGGTTGCGCAATGCTGGAAAATCAAGCCTCGTAAACGCCGTAACAGGTCAAAATCTCGCGATTGTCTCAGAAATTAAGGGAACAACGACTGACCCAGTGAGTAAAGCTATGGAGCTTCTGCCGCTGGGCCCCGTTGTTATTATTGACACGCCCGGCCTTGATGATGTCGGTGAACTCGGAGAATTGAGAGTTAAGCGTGCTTTGAACGTTCTTGCGAAATGTGATATTGCTGTGCTTGTTCATGACGCAAACGAAGATTTTACCCAAGCCGAGAATGACTTAATAAAACTCTTCGAGACACGAAAGCTCCCGTTCATAATCGCGAATAATAAGGCTGATTTGCTGAACGTTAGGAATGACGAGAATTTTTACCTCAGCGCGTTGACCGGCGAAAATATTAACGCTCTCAAGGAAAAATTAGCTTCACTCGCAAAAAGTAAATCTTCAAGCAAAAAGTTAATCGCTGATTTGCTCAAGCCCGGCGATATTGTTCTTCTCGTAATTCCCGTTGATAAAGCCGCACCGAAGGGAAGATTAATTTTGCCTCAACAGCAGACAATCCGGGACATTCTCGACGCTCGATGTTCGGCGTTCATGTGTCAAGATACGGAATTGTCGCACGCGCTGGGAAAAATTACGCCTGCCCTCGTCGTTACGGATTCGCAAGTTTTCGAGAAGGTTAATGCGATTGTCCCAAGAAATATTTTGCTAACGTCGTTCTCTATCTTGTTTGCACGCTATAAGGGAAATTTGAAAGCTCTTGTGAATGGCGCTGAGAAGTTATCACGGCTTAAAGACGGCGACAAAGTTTTAGTATCAGAGGGCTGTACTCATCACAGACAATGCGGGGATATCGGCACGGAGAAAATTCCTGCTTGGGTTAAGAATTTCACGGGGATTAATCCTGAGTTTTCGTTCACTTCCGGCGGAGAATTTCCAGATGTTGAGACGCTGAAAAATTTTTCGCTCGTAATCCATTGCGGAGGCTGTATGCTCAACGAACAAGAAATGCTTTCACGTCTTGAACGCGCTGAATTGGCCGGAGTTCCAATCGTGAATTACGGTGTCGCAATAGCCCAAATGCACGGAATTTTGCAAAGAAGTCTTGAGCCGTTTAGCTTGTAAATTTTGTCGGGAGGGATAATTTTTCCCTCTTTTCTCTGTCATAATATCGGCAGGAGATGAAATCATGAACACTAAGAGTAATTTATTCAGGCTTATTCGCGAGATATTCTCGTTCTTCCCTGTCAAAATGCCGCTGTCGATATTCCTTATACTTTTTTCGGCGGCGATTAACACTTTCCCGTCAATTTTTATCCAGAAGATTATTGCGTTGATTGAGAATACTTCACCTTCGGTTTCATGGGCTGAGATTAGCGTAAACGTCGTGAGATTGCTGGTTATTCTTGCTGGATTTTATGTTCTCTCGTTGTCGGCGACGATTATTACCGGGCAGCTTGGAGCGGAGATTACGCAGGGAGTTTTGATGCGGTTGCGTAAGAAAATGTTTGACAGAATGCAGAATTTGCCGCTGAAATTTTTTGATACCAAAGCTCACGGCGATATTATGAGCACTTACACGAACGATATAGACTCTTTAAGGCAGATGGTCTCGCAGGGAATTCCTCAGATGTTGACGGCCTTAATCACAGTGATAGCAATTCTCTCAATCATGCTTTATTTCTCATTATGGCTTACGCTCGTAACTCTCACGGGAATTTTCGCGATGATAATTATCACTAAGAAAGTTGGCGGAAGATCAGCAAGGAATTTCCGTGCTCAGCAAAAGAATACGGGCGAGCTTGAGGGATTTGCTGAAGAGATGATGAACGGTCAAAAAGTTGTAAAAGTTTTCTGCCATGAGGACGACAGCATTAAAGACTTCGAGGCTCTGAACACGAAACTTTTCACGGAATCCGAGAAGGCCAATAAACGAGCTAACACACTCGGGCCAATTTTGAACAACGTCGGGAATATTTTATACGTCGTTACAGCTTTAGCCGGAGGAGTATTAATTTTATCAGGAGTTCCGAACTTGAGCATTTCGGGACTTCCTATGAGCATAAGCGTAGCAATTCCCTTCTTGAACATGACTAAACAATTTGCGATGAATATTAACCAGCTTTCAATGCAATTAAACTCTATCGTGTCAGGATTGGCCGGAACTGGAAGAATTTTTGCGCTGATTGACGCTGAAAGAGAAATTGACGACGGGAAAATCATTCTCAATGACGACGACGCAAAGGGAAGTATTGAGATTTCACATGTAAATTTTGGCTATGATGAGAATGTGAGAGTTCTTCACGACATAACTTTAACAGCAAAGCCCGGACAAAAGACGGCTCTTGTCGGTTCAACAGGAGCGGGAAAAACTACGATTGCTAATCTAATTCCGAGATTTTATGACGTTGACGAGGGCGAAATTCTTTATGACGGCGTTAACATCATGGACATCAACAAGGCTTCACTTCGCAAAAATTTGGGAATAGTTTTGCAAGACACAAATTTATTCACCGGCTCAGTTCTGGAAAATATACGTTACGGAAATCTTGACGCTTCGGATGAAGAATGCATGAACGCGGCTAAACTTGTGAGTGCTGATGAGTTTATCTCGCGTTTACCCGAAGGCTATAACACTATGTTGACCGGCAACGGAGCGAATTTATCACAGGGTCAGCGTCAGTTAATCGCGATTGCACGTGCGGCCGTCGCTAATCCTGTCGTTATGATTTTGGACGAAGCTACATCATCAATCGACACTCGAACAGAATCGCTCGTTCAAAAGGGAATGGACGCTCTCATGAAGGGCCGAACAGTTTTTGTTATCGCACATAGGCTCTCGACAGTTCGGAACTCAGACTTAATTCTCGTCATGGAACACGGGGAAATTATCGAGCGTGGAACTCACGAAGAATTGATTGCGTTACAGGGAAGATATTATAAACTTTACACTGGAGCTTTTGAGCTGTCATAACAGGTAAAAAATTAATGAGGGGCTTTTCTTTTGTTGACAGGCCCCCCAAATTTATTATATTATCGCGTCAGAAAATCAACGGCTATTTTCGTAGCTTCATCCCAGAAATTATTGAACCCGTGATCCGCACCTTCGATTAAGTGAATTTCGCCATTCTCGTAAATTTTGTTATAACGTTCACTGTAAGTATACGGCACAATTCGGTCTGCTGTTCCGTGTATCATGCATGCAGGTCCGGTGAATTTCTCGGCTGTCTCGTAAATCGGCAATGTCTGAGACGTAAGCATGTATTCGCGGCCCAAGTTGTAAGTCCCGAAAATTTTCACAGTCTCCGGAGGATTTCCAGCATCATAATGAGCGTCCATTACATTGCCTCTGATTGCGTCATCACGAAGCACAGCCGCCGGAGCGAGTAACACAATACTTTTCACGTTATCTTTACCGAGTTCACCAGCCAGCATGCTCGTAACAACTCCGCCCTGTGAATGTCCTGCAATCGATACGCTTTCAACATATTCAAGCCCTTTCACGAACTCGAAAACACTTTTAGCGTCCACAATTTCGTTAAGAACTGTCATATCCTCAAATCTGCCTTCACTTTCGCCGTGTCCGTTGAAGTCAAATCTGATTGAGGCAACTCCCTTTTGCTCTAAAGCGTCGGCAATGTCAGTTAAAGGCCTGTTAGTCTTGTTGCCAGTGAAGCCGTGAAGAAGCATAACCATCGGGCATTTCTCGCCGTGTTCAATCTCTGGACGCTGAAGAATAGCCGCTAAATTCCCGTGATGGCCGTCAATCGTGAGGGTAATTGTCTCGGCTGAAGTAATTGACGTGAAAATTAGTAAAACTAGCAATGATAAAGCAAATTTTTTCATGTTATGAGACCTCCTGATAGAAATTTTAAGTTAATGTTATAATTCAGACGCTAGAAATTCAACCATCAGGAGAACAAAACTTTTTGAGCACGTCATTATTCGCAAATCCCAACGATGAACCTTTAGCCGCAAGATTACGCCCTCAAACTCTCGAAGACTTCGCAGGTCAGGAACATTTAATCTCACCTGGAAAAATTCTTTATCGCATAATTCAAGGCGACAAAATTCCCTCAATGATATTCTGGGGACCTCCGGGCGTTGGCAAGACGACATTGGCCGGGATTATCGCACGAAAAACTCACGCACAATTCATAAACTTTTCTGCTGTAACGAGCGGCATTAAGGAAATTCGGGAGGTCATGCATCAGGCCGAAGCCAATAAAAATTTCGGTGAACGCACAATCGTATTCGTTGATGAAATTCATAGATTTAACAAGGCTCAGCAGGACGCTTTTTTGCCATTTGTCGAGAAAGGAAGCATAATTCTCATCGGCGCAACTACGGAAAATCCATCGTTCGAGATTAACGGAGCTTTATTGTCTCGGTGCAAAGTCTTTGTGCTTAAGGCTCTAAGCGTTGACGACATCATGAAATTATTGCGGCGAGGCTTAAACTTTTTGGGAAATGTCAAAGCTGACGACGAAATTTTACGCGCAATCGCTAATTTCTCAAACGGGGACGCACGCTCAGCATTATCACTTCTGGAGATGACGGCGATAAACTCAGACGCTGACGGGAAAATTACGCCGGAAATCCTCGAACAATGCACGTCAAGAAAATCTTTGCTTTACGACAAAAACGGAGAAGAACACTATAACTTAATCTCAGCTCTGCATAAATCAATGCGTAATTCTGACCCCGACGCGGCAGTTTATTGGCTTGCAAGAATGCTCGAGGCCGGCGAAGACCCGTTATATATCGCTCGACGTATCGTGAGATTTGCGAGTGAGGATGTCGGACTTGCTGAACCTAACGCTCTCTCAATGGCAATCTCAGCTTATCAGGCCTGTCATTTTCTGGGAATGCCGGAGTGTTCAGTGCATTTAACTCAAGCCGTCGTTCACATGTCGATAGCACCAAAATCGAACGCGTTATATTTAGCTTACAACTCAGCACGCACGGACGCTTTGAACTCTCTAGCTGAACCCGTCCCGTTACACATCAGGAATGCTCCGACAAAGTTAATGCGCGAGTTAGATTACGGGAAAAATTATCAATATGCTCATGACTTCGACGAGAAAATTACGGCGATGGAGTGCCTCCCTGACAGCTTGAAGGGGAAAGAGTATTATCATCCGACTAGTCAGGGAAGCGAGATTAATTATCTTAAACGCTTAGAGAAAATTAAAACTTGGAAGGCCAATCATTCACCGAACTGACGCAGCAGGAGCAGGACGGCCGAATAAATACCCTTGAGCCAAATCACAGCCGGCTTCCTTGAGAAATTCTAATTGCTCCTTAGTCTCTACACCTTTTAATAATGCAGGAATTCCCAGTTTTTTAGCCATGCTGATAACCGCTGAGATTATTATATTTGCGCGCTCATTGTCGACCGATTTAATCATGTCCATGTCAATTTTCAGCCCGTCAAGCGTAAAATCCTTGAGCACCTTCAACGATGAATAACCTGAACCGAAAGCGTCCATCCAGACATTAAAGCCGTGATGACGTAATCGTTCACTTTCATGCTTCATTGCGTCCATGTCAACAGCTATCAAGCTCTCAGTCAATTCTATTCTCAGCATGTCATGAGAAATATCATTTCTGGCTACAGCGTCTTCAATAACTCTGACTATATCCGTAAGCTCAAAGTCCAAACGTGAAAGATTTAACGAAACAGGCACTAAAATATCGCCGTTATCCTTTCGCCGCCTTAACTCCTCGCAAACTTTTTCTATCATGAAGCAGTCAAGTTTATGTATCATCCTTTGTTCTTCTAATACGTAAATAAAATTGGCCGGTGATAATCTCCCGTATTTCGGATCTTCCCAGCGAGTTAACGCCTCAAATGAAGCAATCTTGCCGGTCTCAACGTCAACAACAGGCTGAAAGAATACTTTTATTCTCTCCTTGTCAATTGCCTCCTGAAGCGAACCCGTGATATATTCTTGCAATTGCATTTTCTCGTCCATTTTGCCGTCGTAAATCTGGACGTTCGTGCCGTATTCATGCTTTATGCTCTCACACGCTACTTTTGCACAGTCGCAAACTACGCTGATATCCATATTCGGAGATTTTATCACGTAAATTCCTGCCTTCATCTCGACGATTACGCCGCGCCGAATATTATTCACACGGACGCTTAAACGATTAATTTTCTCCGGTAAATTCTCCTGAGCTGTGATGACGACAAAATGATCTTCCTGAAATCTCGCGACTAAACCATTCGGAAATGTCTCAAGCAAAATTCTGGCAATTGACTTCAACATTCTGTCGCCGCCGGAAAATCCGTAAGTCTCGTTATAAGTGTGAAAATTCCTGACGTTGAAATATATACAGCTGGGAGATTTGCCCTTCTTGAAAAAGTCTTTAATAACTTTCGGTGCTCTGAGACGAAATGCTTTCATGTTCGCTAATCCCGTAAGCTCGTCAATAACATTTGCTTTAGGCTCAGGAAGGCTCGTTTGTCCTGAAAGTTCAGTCAATTTTTCGCGAATTTCCATGTCATGAAGATATACGTAAAATATATCGCCAAGTTCCTCATCATGAACTAAGTGGCCCCAGTCCTCAATTTTCTTGATATTCCCGTTCTTCGTGATTATCCTGTACGTAACATAATCATAGCCCTTCATGATTTTTATCTGCGACTTGATTATGCTCTCGACCTCTTCGATATCTTCAGGGTAAACGATCGTAGCAAAACTTCCGCCGGTGAACTTCATGAAGTCTTGAACATTCTCACACTCGAAAATATTCGCAATTTCCTCACTGGCAAAAATTATCTCTTCGGCCTCGTTGTCCTTATAGACAAGCAAAGCTCCAGGCATATTGACTGAAATTTTTTGCAGGGTCATACTGTCGTTGTCATTGAACATGTCCAAACTTCCTTCCTCAACTAAGTCTAAAATAAGTCTAAAAATTTACGTTTTAATGCACAAGAAATTTTTGCACATTCCATAAATTTATTCTTCACTCTCTGACTTTCAAGTTATCAGGAATGTAGCGCACAAGAACTTTCCTGATTGCGTCAGATTTTATCGGCTTGGGTAAATAATCATTGAAGCCGTAGCTGATATATTCATCGCGTAATCCTGTTCCCGAGTTCGCCGTGAGTGCTATGAACTTCGCAAATCTCGAAGCCCCGTCAATCTCACGCGCTTTTCTCAGAGTTTCAACCCCATCGAGGCCGGGCATTTTATGATCCAGAAAAACTATGTCGTAATGATTAGCTTTCAGGAGTTCTAAACATTCTTCGCCGCTTTCAACAGTCTCAACTTGAGCTTGAAACTCTTTCAACATTCCTTTAGCGACGACAAGATTAACCGGAGTATCATCGACGACAAGAATTTTTGCGTCCGGACATGTAAAATCTTCGTCCTCATCGTGAGAAAATCCCGTATTCGCTTCGTGTTCGTCCAACAACATAGCTTCATATTCTGAGATTGTGCCTTGAAAGCCGTCTTGAGCGAGCTGCTGCATAAGTTCCATCGTGAAAATGCTTCCTTCACCGTATTTGCTCTCAGCTTTGATTGTCCCGTCCATGAGTTCAAGCAAATATCTCACCAGAGTTAAACCAAGCCCGGCACCTTCAATGCTCTGTGTCTCGTTCATGTTGACGCGCTCGAATGAATGAAATAAACGCGATAAATCCTCCTGACGTATTCCAATTCCGGAGTCTTTAACTGAGATTATTAACTTTACGCGCGAATAATTTTCAAGATTTCCCTTGACGCTTAAAGTAATTTTTCCCTTTTTCGTGTACTTCACAGCGTTATCAATCAAATTTGTAATAGCCTGGCGAATTTTATCCTCGTCGCCGTAAAGATGTTCAGGCAAATTTTTATCAATCTCAAGAGTAAACTCTAATTTCTTCTCGTGAATTGTCTCAAAATTTCCCTCTTCTATATCCTTCAGCAATTGCCACAAATGATAATCCGTGTTGAAAAGCTCCATTTTGCCGCTCTCAAATTTAGAGATGTCCAGAATGTTATTAATAATCGAGAGTAAATGATTGCCGGCCTTGCGTATATCAAGTGAAGCCTGGTGAATTTCAGGATCTCTGCTCTCCTTTAATATCATCTCATTCATCCCGAGAATTGCGTTCATAGGCGTCCTGATTTCGTGTGAGGTGTTCGCGAGAAAATCACTCTTAGCATGATTGGCCGCGTTGGTAATCCTCGTTGAGTGTTCAGCACGCTGGCGAGATTCCTCAAGTTCCTTCTCAACCGTCAGCATTTGCCTGTAAGTCGGAGCTTCGTAGTAAAAGAAAATCAGGAATAACATTACACAAGCTACAGCATAAGTGAACAAGACCGTGCGAATGAACATATATTGAATTACATTTGCGCCGATTAGAAGTACCATAATGAAGTTCAGTATGAAATATTGAGATCTTGCCGTGTAAAACTCTTTATGAGTAATCTGAAGCCACAAAGCTATAATCACAAAGTAAAGGACATAAACGCTCCGCCACAAAGTGTTATAAGTCCCTCTGAATAATCCGCCGTCATTCACAATCAGGAAGAAAAATCCGGCAGTTCCAGGAATTACATTCAGGATTAACATTACGAAGCTCGAAGCAAGAAGAAAGTAATTGAACATGTCAAATTTTCTGTCGTTGACATTCACGAAGGCTTCAACGTAACGCATGAGGTAATAAGCATTGACATTCACAGCCGCGTAATAAAGCGAGCGGATAAACATATTCACAATGTGCCGATGTCCCCAGCCGTCAATCAGCAGAGTTGATGATACTTCAAGGGTTGCCGCAAAAAGTGTTGAGAGCGCAAGAAGCCTGAAACGTTTATTAATTTCTGCTTTAGTCCCGTAACGAATAAATAAAAATATCGTCAGGACCGCCATAAAAGGAATTATCGTTACTTCAATCCAGACGTTATAACCGTAAGTCAGCAATCTAATTTCACCTCAATTTTAAGGACTGCAAAAAAGATATAGTTATCATGCCTAACCATCTAATTCAGTCCCCCCCCCCCTTGAGTAATTTTACTGAGAGGGATATATTTAGCGAGCATTTCCTCAAGTTCCTTGCCATTTACAGGTTTGCTCAAGAAGTCATCAAATCCGGCTGATAATAATTCCGCACGAACTCCGACGAGAGCATTAGCTGTGCAGACGATAACTTTTGCGCTTGCTCCGGGAGCGTCAGGCATCTGCTTAATTTTCGCGAGGGTTTCTTTACCGTCCATTCGAGGCATCATGTAATCCATGAGAATTACGTCATACTCACTTTCAGCAACTTTCTTCAAGCATTCTTCGCCGGATTCAGCTTCGTCAATTTTCACCTCGTTATCTTTCATGAGTGAACGCAGGACTATTCTGTTCATGTCGTTATCGTCGACGATTAAAACTTTTGCGTCTGGAGCTTTGAGAACTTTTCGCTCGGTCTTCTTTTTATGGGCATCCTCGATTTCATATTCATGTAAAGTTTGTTCACCGACGATTTTTTGAGGGATTACGACATGAAACGTTGAGCCCATTCCGTAAGTCGATGTAACTTCAACGCTTCCTCCCATGAGCTCGATTAATCTTCCTGTAATCGCCAAGCCTAAACCTGTACCCTCGATGTTGTGAGTTTCTTTCGCGTCGATACGTGAAAATGACTTGAATAATTTTGGAATATCCTCCGTGTGAATGCCGATACCCGTATCTGTAACTGTGATGTGAAGAACTATCAATGAAGGGTCATCACCTTTTACGCCGGTCAAAACGAATTTAACACTTCCTCGTTTCGTATATTTCACGGCGTTATTGAGAATGTTGACCATGATTTGATGAACTCGTATTCTGTCGCCGAAAAGTTGATTGGGCAGTGAGTCGTCAATCTGCACAATATACTTCAAGCCCTTCTGTTCAGCCCTAATCTTCACCATGTTATCAACGTCGCGCAAAACTCTCGCTAAATCATAATTTCTCAAGGCCAATTCAAGTTGACCTGATTCAATCTTTGAGAAGTCAAGAATGTCATTGATGATGTGAAGCAAAGTATTTCCGGCACTCTGAATGTCGCGAGCATACTCGTAAATTGGCCCGGATTCGTATTTGCGTAAAATAACTTCGTCCATTCCCAAAATTGTAGTGAGAGGCGTTCGGATTTCGTGAGACATGTTCGCGAGAAATTCTCCCTTTGCGGCGTCGGCGGCTATTGCGGCTTCGTTAGCTTCATCGGCGAGAGCTTTTGCCTTTCTGAGACGCTCAAGAGTTCTTTCCAAATCTCTGTATGCCGGAGTTTCAAGCAGGAAGAAGAAATAATAAACGTTCACAGAGATTATGATAAAGTTGACGGGAATTTTCGGGAATAATTGAGCCTGTAAAATTTGAATTGCCCAGCACACTACGAAGTTGCCGATTAAAGCCCACATTTGACCTTTCGTGAACGCCCGGCGGTAAAGATAAAGCTCAAACCATGTCCATATAGACCAGATCCATAAATAGCCGACCGTAAGAAATCCCCATAATGAACCAGTCGTCAATTTCCCGTCCGGAGTAATTGCGTAATTAGCTCCCGTGAAGAAGCCTACAATTTGAAAGTAAACGAAAATTCCGAGCACGACATTTTGAGCGTAAAGCATTCGTTTTTTTCCAGGTGATGCCGGCCCGAAGCCTCCTATGTAACGCATGAACATGAAATATATTCCGCATGCTGCCCATTGCCATAATAACGAACAGAAATATTTTGCTTCAATAGAAAAAGTTGAACCTTCAGCAAGAACGATTGACACAAAGACATCAATAACACTGCTGATCGTCGTCATATAAGCATAACGCAATAACCCTTTTTTTTCCGTTGAAGTCCCGGAGTAAATAACCTGAAGATAAACGCATAAAGTTGCACTGAGGAAAATTACGGCGATTTCAGATTCTATTATATAAACGCTGTCCAAATTATTAATAACTCCTTCGCCTTGAAAAAATTAAAATTTATGTATGTGAAAAATTTATTATAATTATATGACCAAAGACGGGAATTTTTCACGAAATGTGATATTATTCAACATCATGAACACACAATCATTAAGACAATTTATTTTCACGCCGGACAGTACAGGAATGAATATCACGGCTTTATGTTTCTGTACTTTCAGTGCAATCATGTCGCTTGCGTCGATTATAATCGGAATTATGAGACTTTGCGAAGGATTTTACGTCTCAGCAGGTGCATATTTTATCGCTGGAATTTTTTCCGTGATACTTTTTGCACATTCACTTCACTGCATAATCAAATTGAACGTTAAGCCTCTTGCAAAATTTTCTTATCCGCTTATAGCTGGAGGATTTATTTACGGACTGACGATTTTATTTTTCCTTGACGGCGGGACAACTGGAGGAGTTCCTGTATTTTTCATTCTAGCAGTCGTAGCTACTCCGTTCTTCTTGGGCGTAGGTGAAGCGGTCGTAATGATTTGTCTTGAGATTGCCGCTTACACTCTCGACGCAGTTTTTGACACTTTATATCCCGAAGCAGTTAATCATGCTCTCTCTATGCCTGAAAATTCATTTTTGCCGTTCATGATTGTCGGAGGTTCATTAGGTATAATCTGCCTGCTTTACACTTATTCATTTAGACATCAGCAGACGCGGCTTGATACGGCGATAGCTGAGGCCAATTCAGCGAACGAAGCGAAAAGTTCATTCTTAAATAATATGTCGCATGAAATCAGAACTCCTATGAACTCGATTTTAGGCATGAACGAGATGATTTTGCGCGAGGAAGATCGCCCGGAAATTCGCGAGTATGCAATGGTAATTCAACGGAGCGGACGTGCTTTGCTGGGAATAATTAACGACGTTCTGGATTTCTCGAAATTGCAGGATAAAAAGATGGAGATTATGCCAGTTCGTTATGATTTAAGCTCGCTGATTAATGACCTTGTGAATATAGCGGCCGAACAGGCTAAGAAAAAATCTCTGACCTTCACGGTGAACGTTGACAAAAATATTCCGAGAATACTTGACGGTGACGAATATCACATTAGGCAAGTCATGATGAATATTCTCAACAACGCGATTAAATACACTGAGCACGGAGGAGTTACGGTTACGATAAGTCATGAGACGATTGACAACTATCATATTCTGCTGAAGTGTTCAGTCAGTGATACGGGAATAGGGATTAAATCTGAGGACTTAGAGCATATATTCCAGCCGTTTGAACATATCGAGGCATCGCGAAAATTTAGTGCTGACGGTTCAGGTTTGGGCTTGTCAATAGTTCAGAAATTGCTTCAGCTGATGGGGTCTGAATTAAAAGTTGAGAGCGTATTTCATAAAGGTTCGACGTTCTCATTTGACATTCAGCAGGCAGTAATAAAATGGGAGCCTATTGGGGATTATGAGCGTGCATTCTCGCTGGCGGCTTCTCACCAGTCAAAGAATTTTACGCAGTCATTTACCGCACCGAACGCAAAAGTCTTAGTTGTTGATGATGCTGACGTGAACTTGCTAGTGTTCGCTAATTTGCTCAAGAAAACTAAGATTAAGATTGATACGGCCTCAAGCGGTGTAGAAATGCTCCAGATGGTCAGGATGAATCACTATAACATGATATTCTTGGACCACAGAATGCCCGGCATGGACGGAATTGAAGCGTTCCATAACATGAAGAAGATGACTGACGGCTTGAACTATAATACTCCGGTTGTTGCGTTAACGGCCAATGCTGTATTAGGAGCGCGGCAGTTATATATTGATGAGGGCTTCAGCGATTATATTTCCAAGCCTGTTGACACTGTGAGACTTGAACAAATTTTGCTTGAGTATCTTCCGCCTGATTTGGTGATTAAGAACGATGAAAACTCTGACGTTGACGACCACGAAGAGGCTAAACCGGCGATTGAATTTGTCAGTGAGCAGCCTGATGAAAACGAAGAGGCCGAAGAGACTTCACCGTATAAAAATATTCCTGGAATTGATTACAATGCGGCAGTAACGAACTGCGGAACTGAAGAGACGTTTGTTCAAGCTCTGGAAATTTTCTATAATTCGCTGGACAAGAAGGCTGACGAAATCGAGGGCTTTGAACGCGAAAAGGACATCAAGAATTACACGATAAAAGTTCACGCGTTGAAGAGTGCGGCACGTCTGGTCGGAGCTTTAAAACTCTCGGATGATGCGAAATATCTTGAGGCTTGCGGTGATAAGAATGACGAGGCAGAAATTGAAGCGAAAACTCCGGCGTTATTATCACTCTACAGAAGCTATAAGCCGACGTTAGCGAAAGTTTTCGGTGCTAATGATGAACCTGATATGTCATTGCCTGAAATGTCCGTTGCTGATTTGCACGAGATGTATTCACTGCTTAAGGGATTTGCGGCAGATTTCGACCTTGACAACATCGACGCAATGATAGAAGAAACAAAGAAATACAGAATTCCCGAGTCTGAACGCGAAAAATTCGAGAAGATTAAAGAGTGCGTAACTAATGCGGACTGGGGAGGACTTGAAGAGTTATTAGCTTAAAAATTTTTAATGGGGCGTAAAATAATTTCGGTATAATTCCGAATTGCACATAGTGAAAAAAGTTCGGCGGGTTGGACGAGCTTTGAATTTATAATGTGAAAGAAGGCAAGTGAGAAGGAAAATGAGCAAGATTTTATTCATTACAGAGAAAGTTAGCTTTATTTCCGAAGGCATAATTAATCACCTTAAGGCTCAAGATTTCGAAGTCTTGACGGTGAAACCTGATGTTACGGCGATATCTAATTTCCTCAAAGAAGACAAGGGCGACGAAGAAGGAGCGATTGATCCGGAAGTTGCCGCGCTTTTGACTCAGGAAGGCGAGAACGGAGGCGAAGGGGCTGAAGCTTCAGGCGAGAACAAGAAAGAGGACATTCCGAGAATATTTATACTTTACCTTCAGGGCGAAGATAACTTGATGATTGATGTCTTAGGCTACATTCGTGATTTAGTCGAGGACAGGGGCATAAGATTTTTCGTTATCGGAACGCAGGAAGAACTTGATGAAGTTGTCGGGAAAAAAGCGGATTACGTTGCTCAGATGTATACGCGTCCGGTTGACTTAGCCGAATTAATCAAGCGTTTACAGAAAGAGGGCGAGGCTGTCGATAAGCTCAAAGAGTTCAAGAGTATATTGATTGTCGACGATGACGCTACAGCTCTGCGCTCAATGAAGAGTTTGCTTTCAACGCGCTATAAAATTCTCGTAGCTAACTCCGGCATGAACGCGATCACGATACTTGCGAAGAATAAAGTTGATTTAATCCTGCTTGACTTCGAGATGCCAATTGTCAACGGCCCGAAAGTCCTCGAGATGATACGTTCAGACCCGAACACGGCGAATATTCCTGTTATGTTCCTAACGGCTAAAGGCGACAAGCGAAGCATAATGGAAGTTTTGAGATTTAAGCCGGAAAAATATTTATTGAAGACTATGCTCCCGAAAGACATTATGGACAGCATAGATGAGTTCTTCAAGACTAGACGTTAATTAGCTCGCAATAATAAAACACTCCTTTCTCAAAACAGCCCTTCTCAGTTCAAAAATTGGGGAGGGCTTTTACTTTCTCAAATTTTATTTTATTTCTCACGCATAACCCAGACGCTTCAAGGCAGTATTATTTTTTCGCCAGCC
>ERZ842401.4109-NODE-4109-length-17287-cov-5.275882_pt1 | contig 17287 bp, 2 predicted proteins | sample MGYA00521270_ERZ842401 | MGnify/ENA primary metagenome ERZ842401 (study PRJEB31892, sample SAMEA3878208) | bioreactor metagenome | biome: Moose rumen | place: Sweden | collected 2011-10 | study: EMG produced TPA metagenomics assembly of the PRJEB12797 data set...
AAGTACATTTCAATAATAAAATAAATTAATTAAAAATAAATATATGAATATTAATTTCAAATTTTAAAATAATTTATCATATTTTGTAAAATTAATGATATTAAATTAAAACCAAATTTACACTTAAATATTTTTATTAAAGAAGTTTTAATAATTAATTGCAAAGAAATATATAATTATTTATCAATTTTTGGAGCAGCAGCATGAGCTGATTTAATAACCATATCTTTGAAATGCTGAGAAATTTCATTTGCATTCATTTGATTATTGAATTCATAGATTTTAAATAGAATACCACCTTTTTTTTTATATTCTTTTTCGAATTTAGTGAAAGAATTTTTAGGATAATTTCCTATTTGAAATCCAATTATTTTGATATTTTTATCAACACATTTTTGTATCATCTTATAAAGTTTTGGATTTTCAGATTCATGATTTTCTTTATTACACCATTCACTTCCATGGGCCGGTGCATCGGCTATATGAATAATTAATCTAGTTCCATTTCTCCAGGCCATATTATTTAAGGCCATATCATATCCTCCAACCCAATCTTCAGGATTGTCACCTCCACCTTTTGCACATTCTTTACTTATTTCATTTCTTAAAAGATTAACATCACTTTTTAAAGAATATGCTTTATTTTTTTCTCCTGGGCAATCAATAGGATCTCTATAAAAGACAACACCAAAATTAAAATCGAATTGAGGTAATTCTATTTTTAATTGCTCTGATATATTAATACATTGATCCCTTGCTGCAGCAAGATATTTTTCCATTGACCCAGTCGCATCTATTAAATATACAATATCAAAATCATCAGTTATCATATTTTTATCAAAGCCTTTCCATTTTACAGTTTCATCTATTTTAAAATCAAAAGGAGTTAGTTTAAAATCAGTTTTCCAATTTTCCCCAATTTCACCAAACCTTTTAGCAAATTGGGTTGTAAATGCAGCAATATTTAAAACATATCTTTTAGTTCCATCAGTATCTAATTCATTAAATAATTTAGTAAATCCTCCTTCGATAATAATATAGCCGTGGTTATATTTATAAGGTGGTGTATAAAATAAAATATTTGCTCCTCCTTGATGTTCATAACCAAATATAGTAAAAGGGGCGATATTATCTATATCTTGAACATATGAAATAGTAGTTCCCTCATTAATTTTTATTAAGTTATGAGCCAGAGAAAACATGGGATATTTTCCATCATTAAATTTTCTTTTATTATTAAATTTACCAAATTCACTATTATCAGAGATACCAATATTTATATTACCAGGCTTCATTATTTTTTTTCCTTCATGATTTCCTCCAAATCTAACTTTTGTTTTTGATATTTCTCCTGGAAATTCAGCAAGTTCTAAAAATAAATTGCATTCTGTTGTAAAAGGTTCATTGTCATTCCAAAATACTAAAGAGCCCCCATTAACCCAGAATTTTTTAAGAGCTTCAATATATTGACCTATTAAATTTGCATTTCCTCCATTAGGTAATTTTCCTTGATTATCACTACATATAATCCAATGAGCATAATAATTTCCTGTTTGTAATTCTTTTATACATTCTTTATAATCTTCTTTTATAACTATATCTATTAAATAATAATTAAGCACTTCTTTAAGACATTCTTTACTTTCATCATATCTATTTAATAAATATTTTTTATTCACCCATTCAGATTCAGTTTTTGATAATTCACAACTCCAGAATAATCCAATTAATATTTTAAATCCCTCAAATTCACCTTTTGGACACATTGTATTAGAATTCGAAATTTCTAGATTAGAAAAGCTTATTTCATCGGCTAAATCAGGATTAGTAATTTCATCTAAAGATTCCATTAATAAAGGAAGACCATCTAAAAATCCATATAATGTTTTATATACTTGATAAGAATTAAGTTTTGTTATAATAGTTTTAAATTGATCTTGAAAATCTGCAAAATTATATGTATCAAAATTTATTAAAGGTAAAGATTCTAGATATTTAATTCCACTGCCAAAGAAGGCCGTTAAAGCTTTCAAAATCATAAATGGATTTAAACTCCATAAGCATTTATTAAATATTTTTTTGATTCCTTCTGGATAATAACCCAATCCTATTCCAAATATTTCTATGAATGATTCTTCACAAAAAGAGATATAATCTTGTATTTCTTCACTTTCATTTTGCTCAAACATTCCATCAGTTAATATAAATGTATAATATTTTTTTACTAAATTAGTTGATTTAAGTTTATATACTAATTTTAAACAATCTAATAAATTACATCCTTCTTCATTAATTGATAATTGTTCTAATAAAATATTCCATAAAATTGATTTAGGGTTTAAGCTATTAACAGTATCATTTCCACAAGAAATAACAATTGGTTTTGATGGTGTTGCAATAATCAAATCAAAAAATGGAATTTCAACTAAAGAAAGTAATCTTAAAACTGCTAAAACTGTTTTTATTGAATGGGGTCTCATATAATCATTAAAACATGAAATACTTGAATCAATTATTACAGAAACTCTATAATCTTTTTTTAATCCTTTATTTTTCTCAAGCCATATTTTATTATATTGTCCATGAGTAATACAGAAATTTATTAATCCCATTAAATAAAGTCTTGTTCCTTTTGTTGAGGGAGAAAACATTGAGGGTTTATTTGGAGTAAAAATAAATTCAATATATTCTAATTTCATTTCTGATGTAATTGGATTTGAAAATAATTTTTCTATTGATGATTTTGCATCTTTATCAATTTGTTCTAAATTATATTCTTCATCATAACAAATATCTTTAAAAGATAAAAATGAATTTTTAACTTTTATATCTTCTAACTTATATTTTCCTTTAGATGGTATATGAATTCTATTTTGAACAAAAAAATTTTTTTCTTTTATTATTTCTTCATTAATTGACTTTAATAAATTAATGAAATTAGACTTGCTAAATTTTACAATCTCTTTAAATTCTGGCTGAATTACTTTTATTTTTTTAATTGGTTCTTCCATTTTATCTATATCACTTAGCATTATATTCTTAAAAGGTATATATATTCCTGAATCTATATTTAAAATATCTTCTTGAGAAATTATTGCTAATTCAATCTTGGTTTTTTCTTGAAAATCTTTCCATATTTTAATAATTTCATTTGCTTCTAATTCATTTTTAAGTTCAGGTTTAACAAAATAGAAACAATATTTTTCTTTTGGATTCTTGAAAATTGAAGCCCATTTTTCGCCAATTTTAAGTTTAGTATCTAAACCATTTGAGATAATAAAAACTTTTTTGTTTGTTCTATTTTTGCAATTTACCTTTTGGGATATGAAATAGCAAGCGTTAGCAATTCTTGTTGAGCATCTTGGAACCATAATTGCTTCAAAAATTAGTTGACTTACATCTTCTTGATGAGGTTCATTAAAATCTTTTATTATAAATTGAACTCCATAATCACAAAAGACTACGATAGCATAAGGAATTTCTATACTATTAAAATAATTTGCCATAGCAGTGGCAATTAATGCATGAAATAATTTATATTTTTTATCTATAGTTCTACATAGATCGAGTGCTATAACTGTACATAATTCTTTTTTATCAAAATTATTGCAGTGTTGTATAAATTTGATATATAAATTTTTTGAGAGTTGATTAATCAATAAATATAAAGGTTTATTTACATAATCTTCTCCTTCTATTCTATTTAATGTCTTTCTGAGAATTTTGTCCCTGTCTCCATAAATATCACTTTTAAATTCTGGGAAAGAATCCGGAAATTTTAAAGTTGAATCAACTTTTTTATTTAACATTCTTTTCACTATTTCAATCGTTACATTATCATCTGATATTGATTTTAATCTAATGATTTCTTCTGCAGAAGCTTCGATAATGGTCTCTGATTTTTTGAAATGTATTTTTTTTTCTTCTTCATCATCATCTGAATCTCCTTCTTTTAAAGCTTCATCTTTTTCGATTCCTTTTTTTTCAAAATCAATTTTATTTTCTTTATTAAAAAGAACTTCAGATTTTTTTTCTTCTCTTTTATTATTTTTATCCAAATTTTCTTCATTTGCAATTTTATTTTTATTAAAAGTTATTTCTATTTCTTTTTCTTCTTCCTCAATGTTATTATAATTTCTAAATATTTGTATTTCTGAATGCCATTTTTTCCCCTTTGGTAAGGAATATAAAATTGGAGAAGGCTTTTCTACATTTAAAAAATAATTACTTTTTTTTTTGGTTAGTCCTGATAAATCTTCAAATTCAGACAAATCAACTCCTGAATCCTTTAATGAACGGCATAAATCCTCGAAAGAATTTTTAAATGATTTTACCTCAGTAGATAATATTGAATTTGTTGAATTTTTTGTCATATGATAAATTTCATACAAATAATTAAAAATTTCATCTATTTTGGTGTCATCAAGCTTTCCACAGCATAAAATAAATGCATTTGAAATAGAAAAACCATTATTTAATACTGATTTAATTTTGTCCAATGAATTAGCTAAGGATAAATCTTTTATTTTTAAAAGATCGAGATTTGGGCTTGGGTTTTCGCCTTCTATCCTTTTATTTTCTATGATAATTTCATCATTTTTATTGATTTCATCACTAATCATAGGTTTTGGAATCTGTTGAAATTCATTAATCATCCAAGTTTTAAATGATTTTAACTCTGGGGCGTTTTTTTCAATTTTAGGTTCTATTAATTTTTCTAATTTTTCTTTAATTTTTTTATCATCATAAGGAGGAAAACATAATTTTATATTATTTTTTAAATTTTGTTTTTTATAAGCTCTTAAAATTTTAGAAATATTAAATTTATTTTTTTTCAATAATTTGTATTTATCTCCTAAAATTTTCATTAGCATAATTATTATATTACAATAAATAATTGGATGCATTTTATCATCCTCATTTTCCTGAAAATTTTGATTGATGAATTCTTGTTTTTCTTCATATGAATTATCATCTAATAATTCATCAATTTCTATTTCTTGGGTTTTATCATTATTTTTGGCGGAAATCAGGTATTCTAAAAATTCTTTTGTTTGTTCCCCCATATTTTTTGAAATATTTATTAAAATTTCAATTTTTTCATTAAATGTTAATTCTTCAGATATTAACCAAAGAATAAAATCAAAAAAATTTCCATATTTATTTAACTCATCTTTTTTAATCTTTTTAATATCTTCATATGATGTATAATCAATACATAAAATACGTACCTTGTTTCTTATTTTATTAAGTATTTGGAGTATAATATTTTTAGCTTTTTTAATTTCTTCTTTTTTCAGATGAAGTATTTTATAATTTTTATAAAAAGAGTCGCAAAAATAGTCTGCATTTGGAACCCAATAATTATTAACTTCAGGTAAAAAAGCTATTAATTTGAATCCATTTATAAAAAATTTTTTGTCCTTATATTTTCCTGGATGAGCAAAAATATCAATATCATTTTTTCTTTTATAAAATATAACATGATAAGGATTATAACAATCTAAAGGAAATTCGTTTATATTTATTTTTTTTATAGTATCTTCATCTAACATTTTAAATTCTCCATTAATATTAGTTTTATAAGGTAAGTCAAATATTTTTTCTTTATAACTCAAAAAACTTTCTGTATTGATACAAATTTCAAAATTTTTTTGTTTTTTATCAATGAAAAATATTAAAATTTTTTTTTTTTTATTCTGAAAGTTATTAAAATAATACTCATAAAAAAGAGGAAATTCAAGTTCAACTTTAACTTTTACAAATGTAGATTCTTTAATATATTCGGAAAACTCTCTATTATATAAGATTTTTCCTGTTGAATAATTAAATTTAATTTTATAACTATCATCATAATATATTTCTGGAAGTTTCACCTTTAAAAGGTGTTGATTTTGATCTGATATTTTTACTAAAAAATTCATTTCCTTGGTAAATGATATTTTACTTTTATAAAGATGTTTATAAATATAAATATTAGCTTTATTTACTTCTACTTTATCTAAAATGGTATTATAATAAAATATATCAAATCTAAGTTTATTTATTTTACCTTTGATTTTCAAAGGAATAGAGAATTTATTTGTAAAATAAACATTAAATAAACAATCAAAATTCTCTTGAGCTCTATTTATATATGGCATTTTAATAGCAACACTATTCTTTTTGGATATATCTTTCATTATTTCAGGTATTTTTCCGTTTTGATATTTCAACATATTTTCTAGAGTATAATTATCATTCAATAAAGAAATATCTTCTTCAAAATTCCTGATATTATAATTAAAAGTCAAAATTTCTTTTTCTTTAAAAAAATCGTTTTTTAAACAAAGTATATTTTCTTCCAAGTAAAGGCTATAATTATCACTTTTGAAATATATTTCTAAAGGAAGTAGAATTATTTTAAAAGTAAAATTAACTTTAAGTGGCTCTATTTCACTTCCAATAACTTTAATTTCTAAATATCCCTTTAGTATGCGATTTCCATTTGATAGCGAAGGAACTGTGAAAATAATAGAAATAGGTTCTAAACAAGGAATTTCATCTTTAACTGATATAAAAGGTATTATTTTTTTTGAATTTTCATCTATATTCTCTTGATCAAATATTATTTTACAAGATAAAATTTTATTTACAAATGAATTTATCCTATAAATGAATTTTTGTCCTTTATATAAAGAAGTTATAATAGGTCCTATAGTTAAATTATAGGAGCTATATCCAAATTTCAATTTAGGAATATCTATATCTGTTAAAAGAGTCAAATAAGGATAATCAATTATAAATTTTCTAAATTTATCGATTTTTAATTTTTTTCTTTTTAGCCTGTTCTTTTCAAATTTTTTTATAGAAAATGATTCATCGAATGGCACTATATTTATTTTTATTGTTTTTTTTTTAGAATTAAAATCATCATATTCTTTTATTAAATCATCTATGTCTTTTAAAACCACATCTTTAAATTTATTTTTATAATTTTCAAAAAAAGAATTTATTAAAGTTGGAGCTCCTGTTTGTTCTTCAAATATTGGTGTTTGAAACTTTAAAATCTTTAAAGAATCATAAATATTTTTGAACTCTCCTATTAAAGTATCAAAATTATCTTTTATAAATGCATTTTTATCAGCAATATCTATTGATTTATTTAATTGATTTTTTAAGCCACTCATTATTTTTTCTAAAGTTTTGAAACTCTCGTGATTTTTAAATTTATCTGTGTCAATTTTTTGACCTCCATTTATCAACAATATAACTTTTATATCTTTTTTATTTTGCTTTTTAAGTGATTTTATATCATTTTGAGCTTTTTCATATTCTACCCTCATATAATTTTCATTAATATTTAATAATTTTCCTTCAATTTTTGTAAATTCCACATCTTCTTCATTATTATTTATAATTGTAGTAATTTTTATTTTATTTTTTTCTAAAACTTTTGCATTAATATAATAAGACCCTTTCGTTTTTATATTTAATATTTCCTGTGAAACTTTTCCAAAAGTAATCTTCCCTTTTTTACATTCATTTTTAAATGTAATTATAATATATCTATGTTTAATTTCTTTTGAAAAATATTTTGGACTTTTTTTATTTAAATAATTTCGAGCTTTCAAAGCTTTTATAATGTGTTTATTATAATCTTCTAAAGATAAATTAGAATCGTTGAGAAAATTAAAGGTATCTAAATATCCTGAGCAATTGTTTTGTATTTCAGTAGATTCTGATTCCAATTTATTCTTTTTATCTTTATAATTTTTTTCAATCCTTCTCTCTTTTTCATTTTTAACATCTTTTTCAATAGCATTTATACATTCCTTATATAATTCACTATTTTGTAAATATTTTTCATTTAAATCTTTAATTTTTTCTGTAAATAGTTTAATATATTCTTTATCTAATTCTGCTTTTTTCTCTTTGATAAACATTTGTATAATATCTGGAAACTTAGTGAAATAAAGAATATTATTTTTTACTTTTTCTTGTTCAATTATTTCTTCTTCTTCAATTTTAGGAATTTCATTTGAAAATAAAAAATCTAAATTTCCTTCAAATATTATTTTAATTAATGATTTTATCATATTTTGAATAATTTTTATATAAATAGTCTCACTTTCTTTATTTGGTTTAAAAGAATAGTCACAAAGATTTTCTAAATAATGATAAATAAAATGCATTTTAGGAGAAATTACTTTATTGATTTCTGAATTATTTAATAATAATCCTAACCAATTAATATCACTTGATTTTTTTAATTCATCCTCCCTCTTACTTTTTAGATTAGATAATATTTCTTCTTCAATTTTTTTTCCTAAAAAATTATCTGTTCTCATTTCTAATTTTAAACAGTTTAAATCTGAAAAAACGCGAAATATTAAGAGAAAGGTTGGAAATTTATTAAGATCAGAATTACCAATTGAATCAGTTTTCTTCAGAAATTGTCTCAATTCTTCTTCACAATTTGGATATTTAAAAAGAAAATAAAGAAGACTTGGATATTTTTTATATTCCGATTTTATATCGCTCTTCCAATTAATATCTTTGATAAAAAAAATATCATCCATTAATAATTTTTTACAATTATCAAGATTAATTTCATTTTTTTCTTCATTTTGTAAATATATTAATAAATTATTTATAAACTCTAGTAATTTTATAAGAGATATATCACTTATTTTATTTTTTATTTCATTTATTATTTCTCTTATTTCGCTTTTCCCTTTATCAACTTTTTCTATGAATTTTTCTTTGAAAATATTTTGGATAGATTCAACATTTTTTACATTATCCTTATCATTAAAAATAGTTTCAATTGATATCTTAAATATTGATATAATAGTATCTATACTTGTCAAATTTTCTTCTAATGATAATTCATTAACCCTTTTATAGAATTCTTTCTTATTATAATTAACGTTATCTATTGAAAAATGTCCTTTATCATCTTCATCATTTTTATTTTTTAAAGTAAAAAGTTTAATTATTGAAGAAGAAGTATATTCAGGAAATATTATTTCATCAAACGGGTCTCTTGTTTTAGATAAATAACTTGCCCATTCTATATCAAAATAATTATTTTCTCTATTTATTATATTTCTTTTGCAATAATTATTCAGCTTTTCTATAATTAAATTTTTATTTAAGTAAGTTTTATTAATTTCATATATATTCATTAATAAATTACTTAATATACAGTCTTTAAAATTATTAATATAATATATTATTTTATCTGAATGACTCATTGTTTTTTCGTATAATATATCATATTGATTTTTCATTGATTCTAATGTGGATTTTTCTTCATAATTTAAATATTTTTTCAATTTACCTAAATTCATGCATGTTCTTTTATCCTCATCAACTTCAAATTCTTTTAATAAATTTATACTATCCGAATAATTCATTAATAAAGTATATATTTTCTGAAAATCTCCTTTTGGCTCATACTCATTATTATATTCAATAACTGGAAAGTGAATAAAAATAGTTTTAGTTGAAATATCAACATAATTTTCAGAATCTCTTAATGCATTATTAACGTCTATTTCTGCCTTTTCGTAATTATCTTCATTATATTGTGTTATTCCTTCCAAATGAGCAATCATATCCTTTAAAAGTCCTTTCACAAATTTATTGTTTATAGTTGACTTCTTATTTTTTAGTTTTTGAATTAATGAATCAAATTGTTTGCGTATTCTTAATTCCTCTGCTTTTCCTCTTTTAATATAATAATTTTCTTCTAAATCTGTTAAATATGAATCATAATTATCATTCCAATAAGATATAATTTGTTTAACTATATCATCTTCATTAATGCAGTTCAAAAACTCTCTTTGTGACAATAAATCCAATTTTTTTTTAGTCAATTTACATTTCTCAATTAACGTTTTATCTTTTGCAGGATTTGTATTTTTTAAAAGCTCTTCTTTATTATAATTATTTTCTACAGCATCAATAAAATTTTCTTCTTCCAAAAATTCTGAAAGTTGTTCGCATACAAATATTTCTTCTTTATCTTCATTATATATACTGTTATTAAAAAGTTTTATTAGAAGAATAAATAAATTTTTGTCAAATTGTCTTAAATTTTTAAACATTTTTTCTAAATCATCTTTGGATTTACTATTTAATTCTGGGTATGCTAAAGTTAAAGTTATAAAATTCCCTATTAAATTTGAATTATCTAAACATAATTCTGCAAAAGGTTCTTTCCCTTTTATACCTTTTTTAGCAATATATTGCTTTTCATTATTTAAAATAATGATTATTGAGTCTTTTGAATTATCATAATTTTCTTCCTCTGTACTATTTTCTTTTGCTTTATCTTCATTATCTAAAATTTCCAAATATATAAGATAATTAATGTGTGATATTCTTTTGATTAATTTTTTTTTTAATAAAATTTGGTAATTAAATAATAGATTTTGAGGAATCCTTAAATATTCATCTTCTTTTGATAAGACTAAATCATTAATATTCTTTTTAGTAAGTATCTCCTCTATTTCATTTTCACTTCCTTCTCTTGTTTTATAATTTCTTAGAATTCTTTTGAATAAAGATAAATAAGTATAATTTATATTTTCAATATCTAAAGATATCAAACAATTTTCAATTTCATTGATTAAATCATCTATATCTTTATATATATAAGCAAAAGTTGTCACAATAAATTGACACATATCGAACGATGTTTCTGGATTTTCCTTAATTTTTTTTAAATCTTTTAATATAGTTTTATATTTTTCTTCTGTTATAACTTCATCATTTCTTAAAAATTGCATCAATTCATTTATAGGGTAATCAACAAATTTTTCTATTAATTTTTTTTTTAACTCAAATTGAGATTTTTTATAAGAATTACAATAAATATCTTGAATGACCCTTGAAATACCTTTATTAATATTATTCTGATTTAATTTCAAAGAATTTAAAATGAATTTTATTGAGCGACCAGAAAAAGTTTTATGTGCTGCAAAATCTTCTCTGTTTTTTTCTACTAATTCATTTGAATAATGATGGATTGATGCGAATTTAATTCCAAGTACTCTTAAATCTTCTTTTAATAAATTATTTAAGATATCATCTTTTTTTAGAGAAGGATTATGTTTATTTAGTTCGCCCTTATTATTTTCATAATATTTATCTTCTAAATGACTATATAATTTATTTTCCATAAATAACCCTGAAAGAACAAGTGATGTTGTTTTTATATTTTCATCAATAGCTCCTAAACTAAAAGTTAAACATTTATTTAAGAAACTTTGAGATAATCTTTTGCTAGATTCTACTTCAAAGGGATTATATGTTATAAATAATCTGAAATCTTCATGAATTTTAAAACGCTCATTTTCCGAATTTTTTTTATAAACATATTCTGGACCATTATCATACAATGTTAAATTTGGATTATCCATATCACACAAAGAGGAAAGTCTTTGATATAATTCAGGCTGAGCAGATTCAATCCCATCTAAAATAACCCAATCACCATTAATCATTGCTTTAATAAAAGAAGAATCTTCATTAGATAAATGTCTGAAAAAAGATAATTGTTCATTTAATATAGATTTTAAATCGGATACTAATAGTAAATTATCATCATTTACTTCAATAATTTTTTCATCTAATAATTCTATCAATTTTTTAAAATGAGATGGGAGCCAATTTATTTCGTTTTCATAATCAATTATTTTTTTAATATCATCTCCAAAAGCTTTAGGCTCTTTTTGAATTAAATATTTAATTCTTTCTATTATTTTTACTTTTACCTTTTCTTCTAACATTTTTTTTGGGATTAATTGCTTTAATAATATAGAAATTCCAGTTTCATTATTTATATCAATAATTAAAGGTTCACGTCCTAATAATTCACAAAAAAGTCTAATTAAATGAGTTTTTCCTGAAGCGGTAGTTCCTTGAATAACGCAAGGAAGATCAGATAAAACTGAAAGCATTAAAAAAATAATTCCTCTCCTTTGATCAGGAGATAAAGAATGTGTTTTTAAGAGTAATTTTTTACGTTTCAATTGGGATAAAATATTTTTCATGCCATAACTTAAATTTTTTTCTTTATTATCTGGCGCAATTTGGAATTCATCATTTTCTGGGTCATTATTAATATCTTCATCAGATAAATAGCTAAAAATTGGCCAGAAATCTGATGCAAGGGAATTTCCTAATATCTCATTTGCTGAATTAATTTCATCTTTAGATTTAAATTTATAAACTAATAATAGTTGAGTAAGAGTTTGAATATCAAAAATTGAAGAAGAAGGATCTTCTTTATTTGTTCTTGAATTTATAAGGAAAAATAAAAATTTTTTAAAATCATTAAAAGAGAATAGCTCTTTTAATTGTTTTTCTATGATATAATTATTTAATTTAATATAAGAATTCAAATAATATTGTATTTTTGGCTCATTTTCATCATTTATTTCATTTCCAAACATTTTGTCTATAATTTTTCTGCAATAATTCCTTTTTAAGTATTTTGAATTTTTATATAATATCGTCGAATATTTTATTTCATCAGGTAAAAAATCTTTTGCATTTTTTGAATCCATTGATGAATCAATGATCCCAAATATATTAAATGTTCTTTTAAAGATTTCTTTTCCCTGAACTAATATAGATTTTTTATTTATATCAAATAAGGGTATAAGACTTTCCAATACATTTGAATTTGCTTGTTGAAGATTATCTAAAATAATTACACAATTTTTTTCTCCCACCTTTTTTGTATCTATATTATCTAATAAACGAGATCTCATATCAACAAAAATCATATTTCCATCTTTTTCTACAGGCATTTTTTTGCAAAATAAATCATCTATTGTTGTGTTATTTGATATATTAAAATATATAACTTCATATCCAAGAATTTCTGCTAAATAATAAATAGCAGATTTTTTTCCTTTTCCTGTTCCCCCTTCTATTATTAGAGGATAATTAATTGCAATAGATAAAAATATATGCTCTAATAATTTATTAAAAGGTTTTATAAAAGCTAGATTACAATCAATTTCTTTTAAATCACTACTAGTTATTGAAATATTACTAAATGTTGAATATAATTCATCATTTTTAAATTCAAAAGGTACATTATCTTCAATATCTTCTTCATCTTTATTTTCACCATTTTTTTCTTTATTTTCATAAAAATCAGGTAAAATTTTATTTATTATATTTTTAAATTTTTTTTTCTTTCTTTTATCGATTAAATATCTTAAGGATAAATGTATCGCTAAACACAAATTTTTTTGCTTTGTTTCTTCTTTTTCCCTTTCATATTTATTAAATTTGAAATCTATTACTTTCAAAAGATTTAATATTTTAGTAATATAAGCTAAAGATAATTCATTTCTAAATACATTTTTATAATCTATAAGGAAATCATAAAATTCTTTTGGTGTACCTTCATAAAAATTATGAATTAATAAATCTCTTTCTTCTGGAGTATAACTAGTTGTATAAATTACAGTAAATCTTGATTGGGCAGCATCTGATAAATTTCTTATTGCTAATTCAGTTGAAGTTGCAATAACTCGAAAACAATCAGAAAATTCTTTTAATTCTTTATCATCTCCTGTAAAAGAATTGCATGTATCTTCGCTTAAAGTTATTTTAGGATTAAAATTGAATAAATCATTACATCTTTCTAAAACAGAAGTTTGTAAATTTGGCAAGTTCTCGGCTATTAATTGAGTTTGAATTAATAATTTTTCTGTTAATATACCTGTTTTAAAAACTGAAGAAAAATCACCAAAAATACCTTCTGTATAAGTTGCATCAAATTCTATTAAATTCTTTTTTAAGTGCTCAACTATGCTCATTAAACATTCTGGTAATTTTATTTCTTTTCCATTTTTACATCCATTCACTAATTTTTTTAAATTATCTTCAAAATTTTTAATTATGCTGCGATTTATTGTTATTTTTCTAGTGTTCATTAAATTTATTTTATCTTTATTTTCATCTTTTATTTTATTCTTTTCTTCTTCAGATATTTCTTCTTTTCTTTTTTTTCTTTGCTCTTTTAACTTTTTTTCTCTAATCTCAATCGCTTCTTTTTTCTTTTCTTCATAATAATCTTTTAATTGCTCTTTCAATTTATCTTTTATTTCATTTAATTTTTCGTTTTCGTTTTTGCAAATTTTGCATATTTGTTCTAAATAATATTCCTTAGCTTGATAATTAGTAACTAAAGAGACATTTCCTATTAATTGCGAATTTGAAATATCAGGATAAAAATTAATTATACTAGCAGCAGGTGAAATAATTTTGGCCAATCTAGATTTATATCCTGATGGTCCGCATAATAATAAAGGTTCTTTATAATGAGAAAATGAAATATAAAATAATGTTTCATATAAGGAACTTAAATCAATTTTATCTTTTATATTAATATCTAATAATATTCCTGCTTCACCTATTGCATTTGTGAATTTTTTTAATTTTTCATTCTTTTTTTTATCTTCCAATGTTTTTTGAGAATCGCCTTTAACCAAAAATTTTTTTTCATTCATTTCAATTATACGAGGTTTGCATTCAATACAATTTCTTATTTTAAGATTTAATTCTTCTTTCAAATCAAGAGTATTTTTCATTATTTCAGATATCTTATCATATATTAATAATTTGTCCTCTACTTGGCCTGAAATAGAGCCAAGAATATAAAAAATTATTTGATGTTCAATTGTAATATTAAAGTATGAAGAATTTTCTATTTGTTGTTTAGTTAATCTTCTATATAGTTTTCTTATATCTCTCATCGACCATTTACCAATTTCAGGAATTTTTAATTCATTTAATTTAAGCGTAAAATTCGCAATCTTTAGAGGAAAATCAGGGTGTGTGTTAAATTTTGTATCATTAATTTTTTCAAATCTAATCATTTCTTCTATACTACTTTGTAAATCTTTAATCATTGGAGAAGGATATTCAAATGTTCTTAATCTTTTTTCTATTATTTTCGGTAATTTCCTCCTTCCTGAAGTAGATAAATCATTTTGACAAGCAATGAAAAAAAATGAATTTTTTCTCTTAATTTTTTTACCTAAATCCGTTGCTAAGAGCATTGAGTTTTCTTCTGAAGGTTCTAAAGCTATAGTAATAGCCTCTAAAACTGATTCCTCAGCTAAGTTAAATTCATCCGCTATAAATATTTGACCATTTTCCATTGCTTTAACTAAAGGTCCATCTTTTATTACAGGCTTACCTGCTTCGAAATTGAATACACCAAATAAATCATTTAATTGTGTCTCAATATGAAATGAATATAAAATTGCATATTCTCTTCTAACAATTTCAGAAAATGCTCGAGCCATACTGGTTTTTCCTAATCCTGTTGCACCAACTAAACAAACAGGAATTCTACACTCTGAGCAAACATATAAGTTAGTCATTAAATTTAATAAATTAGGAGAATTTTTAAAATAAAATCTTTCCTCATTAGATAATTGATTATTTTTCTCAAAAATAGTTTTTGCTTTATTTTGAATCGCAATTGGTATTTTTATATCATTTTTTTTTGTTAAAATTAAATCCCTCATATATAAAACAATTTCTTCTATGTTATCAGAATATTCAATAATAGAAAATAATTTAATAATAGCTTTTATGAATCTGGAAAGAGAAGACATATTTAAATAATTTTCTTTATAGACTTTATAAATATATTCAATAATTTCATTTTTTTTTTTCGGAGAATTCTGTACCTATTAAACATTTTATTGCCTCTTTTTCTTGGAATTCATTTGCTCCTTCAAGTTGATCCTCTAAATTAATTACAGTAAATCTATTAAGAAAAGCTGGAGATAATTTATCCATTTGATCTAATGAACAAGTCGCAACAAATAAAAAATCTTTATGTATCTTAATTTTTGGCTCATAAATATTTTGAGGTATGTCGAAATAATAATCTTCGTTTGTATCTTTTAAATCTAATAGTCCATTCAAACTTTCAATTACTTTAGCTGGAGCTAAACTTATATTATCAAAAACTCCTGAATATCCTTCTTTAACTGCAAGTGTTAGGGGTCCATTTCTCCATTCAAAAATTCCTGAAGTTGAATCAGATATATCTCCTTTTGGGATATATTTTCCAATCATATCACTTATTGTAGTTTCTGGAGAAAATATAAATATAAAATTATTTTCCCTTTTTTCTTTAGGAGTGAAATAATATGAAATCCATTTCGATACTTGAGTAATCCCACTTCCTTCTTTTCCTACAATCAAAAGATGACGACCATTCATTTTTGCAATATTTGCAAAATAAAAAACTTTTTTAAGAGAATAATTTGAATAACATTTTGGAAAATCTGAAGGAAGTTCCTGAATTAATTTTAAATCTTTATAAAGAGGCGTAAAATTTTTCTTTAATAATTCCATAAAATACTCAAAGTCTTTTCCTCGATATCTTGAACCATAAAAACATATAGCAGCATCACATGGTTCTTGACCTTTAGAAATTGCATTTATTGTTGAATTTAGGTCTCTTATAGTAAAACATTGAGGACTTGACTTCGATATTTTTTCGTTGTAAACCCATTGATAGTGAAAATCGCTTATTTGTTTAACAATATCCATTTGTTTATAATCTTTTTTCTCTGCTATCCCTCTAGCAATATTTCTTAATTCTTCTATTTCAAAAGGAGGAAATTCTACTATGGTAAATCTAGACAAAAATTTTTGGGATAATTCTTCCCTTTGATTAGTAAACCCTTCAATTCTTGGATTTTGAGTTGCCACAAGAATAAAATTTTTGTTCATAATTTTTTTAATCCTTCCACAACCAGATATGTCTTGTATTATTTCCCCTGTGTCTAATGCAGTTTCCATACATTGCAAAACAGATTTTTGTCCTAAATTTACTTCATCTAATAATAAAACATACCCTTTTTCAAAGGCTTCAGTAAATGGACCAGGAACAAATTTAAAACTACTCCAAGAATCTTCATTACATGAGCCTAATCTTCCTATTAAATCTTCTATTGTAGTTTCGCTACTCAAATTAAATCTAATTAATTTTTTTTGTAAAAGTTTGCATAGTATTTGTATTGTTTTAGTTTTTGATGTCCCAGTTGGACCTTCAAGTAAAACAGGAATTCCTGAATCAAAAAAATGTTTTATTTTTTGCAATCTTTTTTTGGCTTCATTTGTAAGAATAAAATTTCCTGTAATATCTTCAGTTTTAATCTCAAATTCTTGATTTTTTATATTTAATAGATTATCTTTTGTGATTTTTTCAAGCATTTATTTATAAAAATTAATATTTTAAATATATAAT
>ERZ842401.4110-NODE-4110-length-17284-cov-13.910616_pt1 | contig 17284 bp, 15 predicted proteins | sample MGYA00521270_ERZ842401 | MGnify/ENA primary metagenome ERZ842401 (study PRJEB31892, sample SAMEA3878208) | bioreactor metagenome | biome: Moose rumen | place: Sweden | collected 2011-10 | study: EMG produced TPA metagenomics assembly of the PRJEB12797 data set...
GTCTGACCGTCAGCACTTTCCTGACCCTTTATATCGTGCCTGTGCTCTATGGCGTGATGTCTCGCCATGGCGACCGCGATAAACTTGAGGCTAAACGCAAGAAATATATCTTCATGCAGATTAAAATTAAAGATAAAGAAGTATGAAAAGTGTAATGATAGTTTTCAATCAAGCCAACACCGAACGTGTTGAGTATATGCTTGATATGTTAGAGATAAGAGGCTTTACTTTTTTCGAGCAAGTGCAAGGTCGAGGCACTAATGAGGGCGAGCCGCGTCGCGGTACACACACTTGGCCTGAGATGAATTCCTGCGTCATCACTGTCATAGAAGACGATAAAGTGTTTTCTTTGTTGCAGGCAGTGAAACAATTGGATGCCCGTAACCGGGAGGTGGGAGTAAGAGCCTTTGTCTGGAATATAGAACAAACCGTGTAACATGACAAAAAAGGCGACTCGCGAGAGTCGCTTTTTTGTTTCCTTATAGAGGCAAGAAAACGCCAAATGAACTTCTTTATTGCGTACTCCAACTTAAATGATTACCTTTGCCACGTCAAACAAAATCCACACAAATAGATGAAAAAGTGCTTTTTCTTTATTATCTCCATGCTATTGTGCTCTCTGCTTGAGGCAAAAACAATAGAACAGTGTATTACCAACATCGCTTCTATTCCCACTGCCGACCGGACTTACTCTTACACGCTTTCAATCGGTGATACAACCGGCGTGTCTGCCCTGCAGGGCACCCATGAATATCCTTATCGGCAGAAAGAGTTTGAGTGGGCTGTGAGATATGCTACGCTCAATGAGGATGAGGCCCGTCAAATTGATGAGGGCCTGACTTATGATTTGTTGCGGGATGCAATAGAGAGTTATTGCTCCTTCAACTATCAAACAGCCACTCTATTTAACCTGCAGGGAATTTATCTGTATGATAATAATGATGAAGAAAGTTATAATAATTTAGACAATTACCATCAACGGTATCATAACCGTCTGCTTGAGAACAAAACCTTTCGTAAGTTTGCCTTTAAGTTGGCAAAGCAATTGGTGAAACAAATGGTGGAGTTTTATCCCAAAGACTATAAAGATGACCTGCTGATGCAAATAAACTATGTGATAGATGTGCTTGATAATATTCCAAACCATAACTACCGTATTGTCAAAGAATCAAACGAATATCACTACTCATGGTATTCCCTCTATGAAGACGGCAAGGAGAATTTTGAAAAACCTTATACGATAGAAGGATTTATCATCCGTCGTCTGCTGATGAATAATATCCCGCTGGATGAGATGAAACAGATGGCCAAGGAAATGCAAGAAGTGGTGCAGAAAGCCGACAATTCCAAAAATGCCGATGTGATGTTCTGTTATCGTCTGAATGACGATATCGCCTTGCTGGTCGGGTGCGTCAATCCCTATTTTGTTTCCTATATTCCTCACGAAGAGATCTCTGATAAAGGCAAACCGGAAACGGTTTACACACAATATGACCCCTTTGTCTTGTATGTGGGCGACAAAATGAACGGATTATGGTGTAACATGGATATTTTTATTACCACCACCGAACAGCATCAGCATGTCTCCTTCTTGAATAATGAGCAGGCTGACACCTATAACCTCAATATCTATAAGTTCCTTACGCCGAGGTATGGTTTTGGCAGCTGCTTTATAGAGAACAATGTGAGGGAGATTAAGTTAGACGGAATGTTCCGCATCTATCACAAACGTTATTGATAAACCCGTTGTGAAACTGTAATTTTCTTCCTATGTTCTCCCGCCTGCTTCCGCTTATCGGCAATGATGCCTTCCTTCGTCTGCAACAACTGCGAGTCCTGCTCTTCGGGGTAGGAGGCGTAGGTGGCTGGTGTGCCGAGGCTTTAGTCAGAAGCGGCGTGACGCATCTTACGATTGTAGATTTCGACACGGTGGCGCTCTCCAACCTGAATCGTCAGGTAGTGGCTACAATGCCGGAGATGGGCAGACCAAAGGTGGAGGTGATGCGTGAGCGTTTGCTTGCTATCAATCCCGAGGCAGACATTGTTGCCCTCAACCATCGTTTCACGGCAGATGATGTCTTAAGCGAAAAACCTTTTTTCGATTTCAATGCCTACGACTATGTGGTGGATGCCATTGATTCTGTTTCCGATAAAGCAGAGCTCATCCTGTCCGTTTCTTCCTCATCGGCAATATTGTTGTCCTCAATGGGAGCCGGCAGAAAAATGGACCCCTCTAAGGTGAGTGTGGCAGAGTTCCGGAAGGTGCAGGGATGCCCGTTGGCAAGGGCTTTGCGACATAAGTTTAAAGATATGAATCGCTTCCCGGCCAAAAAATTCAGAGCGGTCTATTCGCCTGAAATAAGCGGCGAAAGTGGCACTCTGGTCACGGTGGTAGCTACCTTCGGTTTCCGTCTCGCCGCAGAAATCTTGAATGATAGTGCTATTTCTTACCCCTTGACGAAATGCAAGTGAAAAATTTGGCAATTTTTCCACTCGGAACTCACTCCTATTTTTCCTCAAAAAAGAGCACCTTTTTAGCGGACATGTAGCGGACATGCAGCGGACATCGTGCATACTTTGTGGTATAATATTCTTATTATGTGAATATTATAGGCATAAAAATGGTCATTTTTTGCTCTCAGCCTGCAAAAAAAACACCAAAAAAATTTGGCAATTTTTCCACAACTGAAAATCTCCTCACTGTCGTCTCATGAATGATGAATACCATTTATAACCGGTAAGTTGATATTGTTGGGTTCTATCCCTGCTTGTTTGAAGCGACCTATACGGGAGAATAGACGCTTTTGATACCATTATTGCGCTTTTTTCATTTTTCATTTTTCTTTTCCAATTATTTTTCGTACCTTTGCACGATTTTTTGAGTCAAAGTAATAACCCGAGAGCAAATGGCTCTCACAAAGAACTAAAACAAATGAATATTGTAAGAAAAGAAATTCAATTGCCTGATGGTCGCGTCATCACGCTTGAGACAGGCAAATTGGCCAAGCAGGCTGATGGAGCCGTCATGGTGACTATCGGAAAAACAACCTTGCTGGCAACGGTATGTAGCGCGAAAGATGCAGTACCCGGAACAGATTTCATGCCGTTGACGGTTGAGTACAAAGAGAAATTCGCCTCTATGGGGCGTTTCCCCGGCGGGTTCACCCGTCGTGAAGGAAAGGCTTCTGACTATGAGATACTGATTGCACGTCTCATTGACCGCGCACTGCGTCCTCTCTTCCCAGCTAACTATCATGCTGAAACCTTTGTTAATGTCACATTATACAGTGCTGACGGTGTGGATATGCCCGAGTCGATAGCAGGTCTTGCCGCTTCGGCTGCCCTGACTTGCTCTGACATACCTTTCGAAGGTCCTATTTCAGAAGTACGCGTGGCACGCGTGGATGGTCAGTTTGTCATCAATCCTACCTTTGAGCAATGCGACCGCGCAGATATAGAACTCGTTGTAGCTGCCACACTTGATAACATCATGATGGTGGAAGGTGAGATGAAAGAAGTGAGCGAGGCTGAAATGCTGGATGCTATCCGTGCTGCTCACGAGGCTATCAAACCGCAATGCCAAGCACAGCTGGAGATGATGGAAGCGTATGGCAAGACCGTGAAACGCGAATATTGCCATGAGGAGAACGATGAAGAACTCCGTCAGCGTGTGCATGACGAGTGCTATGAGAAAGCCTACAAACAAGCCACTTCTGCTGATACTGACAAGCATCATCGTGAAGAGATGTTCACGCAGATTCGTGAAGACTTCAAGGCTCAATTCTCAGAGGAGGAGTTGGAAACCAAGGCTGCATTGATTGACCGCTACTACCACGATGTAGAGAAAGAAGCCATGCGTCGCGCTGTGTTGGATGAAGGCAAACGTCTGGATGGCCGTAAAACCAACGAGATACGTCCTATCTGGTGTGAGGTCAGCCCGTTGGAAGGCCCTCATGGCAGCAGTATCTTCACACGCGGTGAGACACAATCGCTCTCTACTGTCACCCTCGGAACCAAGCGCGACGAGAAGATGGTGGACGAGGCTATTGTTCAACGCTACGACCGCTTCCTGTTGCATTATAACTTCCCGCCTTTTGCCACCGGCGAGGCTAAAGCACAACGTGGTGTAGGTCGCCGCGAGATAGGGCACGGCAATCTGGCTCTCCGTGCGCTTAAACCCATCATTCCAGATGACTACCCCTATTGTGTGCGCGTGGTGAGCGATATCTTAGAGTCCAACGGCTCAAGCTCTATGGCTACTGTCTGCGCCGGTACGCTCGCTTTGATGGATGCCGGTGTGCCCATCAAAAAACCTGTCAGCGGTATTGCTATGGGTCTTATCTCAGAGAATAAGGGTACCAACTATGCAGTGCTTAGCGATATCCTTGGCGATGAAGACCACCTCGGTGATATGGACTTCAAAACCACCGGTACACGCGATGGTCTGACGGCTTGTCAGATGGATATCAAGGTGGACGGACTGAGTTATGAGATCCTGGAGAATGCTCTGCGTCAGGCTCACGAAGGTCGTATGTATATTCTTGACAAAATAGAGGAGTGCATGCCGGCTCCGCGTCCTGACCTTAAACCTCATGCTCCGCGTCTGATTACCTTCACGATACCTAAAGAACTTATTGGTGCTGTCATTGGCCCCGGCGGTAAAATCATACAAGGAATTCAGGCTGACACCAATACCGTTATCTCTATTGATGAAGATGACGACCATGGTATTGTTGAGATAGCTTCTTCCAACAAAGAAAACCTCGATGCTGCCTTTGCCAAAATCAAAGCCATCGTTGCAATGCCTGAAGTGGGTGAGATTTATCCGGCTACCGTTAAGTCGATTATGCCTTACGGCTGCTTCGTAGAGTTTATGCCCGGCAAGGAAGGATTGCTTCATATCTCTGAGCTCGATTGGAAACGTTTCGAGACAATGGAGGAAACCGGTATTAAAGAAGGCGACACTATCAACGTGAAACTGTTGGAGATAGACGAGAAAACAGGCAAATTCCGTCTTTCAGCCAAGGTGTTGAAAGAGAAACCTGAAGGTTATGTAGAGCCCGAGCGTCGTCCGCGTCCTGACCGCGGAGGTGACCGTGGCAGCCGTCCTCAACGTGACAGCCATGAGGGGGGAGAGCGTCGTTCTTATCCCCGTCATGACGAACGTTTCGGACACGAGACCCGTCGTCCACGTGACCCTGAAGCTGACGGAGCCCGCCTGCGCAGATAAACAGCAAAATGAATAATACGCACCATGCGTCATAAACAAAAGAGTTGCAACATCAAGTTGAACTCTTTTGTTGTATATAGGTGCATCTGATTTTCAAGTCATAGATGTCACTACCATTTCGCCACGGTATCGTTGTAAATCGACTCTGCAATCTCGGTAATCATCGTTTGGCAGAGTTCGTCTTGCACATCGGTCAGCAGGCGTGAAGAGTCGAAGGTTTGGAAAGCGGTATATGTTTTGTCAAACGACTCCTCAGGAGCGGCATTGTTAGTGAAACGTACTTTCACGGTTAGTGTGAGTTTGGTTTCTGCCGAGTAGGAGTCGGCAGAGATAGCCATTGGTGTGAGTTGGTAGTTGGTTATTTCTCCCTCCAACTCAAGGTCGCCTCCGCGCTTCACTTGTTGCAGTCGGGTCTGACGTATATATATATCGCGTATTCCTTCACTTAGTTGATTGCTCAGAGTGGGGTTGACGAGGGCGGCGTTATTGGGGAAGTCTTGTATGGAAATAGTCTTAGTCTTTGAGTAGTCAATGCTCGCTCCGTTGAATTTATAGCTAATCAAACACGAAGTCAAAGCAAACGACATGAGAAGTAAACAAGTAATATGAAATATATGTCTCATCTTTTTACAATTTCACAATTTTACAATTTCACAGTTCCTCAATTTGCCGGCAGAGCACTCAATCAATCACTCTTGTGGTTTCAACCTCACAGCCCGTATTCTTTTATTTTCCGATAGAGTGTGCGTTCGGGTATCTTTAATTCTTGTGATGTCAGTTTTCTGCTTCCGTTGTTGCGTTGCAGACTTTGCCGAATCGACTCCTTTTCGATGTCCTCAATCGTCAAGGGTGTTGCGGACTGAGTCGCATTTCCCTCTTCCACCACTTCGGCTGCTTGCCACTCATTGATTTTATCGTCATGCTGCGTATTCAAATCATTCGGGCGTTGTGAGATAAGCACTTGTTTTTGCATCTCATTATGATGACCTTCTGCGTGTTTAGTGATGGTTAGTGTCGTCTTGTTGTCAGAGTCGCTGCCAATCGGCTCTCCGGAATGCGGACGGGTGATGGCGGCGTTGGTGATGTTATTTACGCGTTCGGTAAGACTGTCGAGTTGCTGCTTCATCTCAAAGATGACTTTATAGAGCAACTCCCGTTCGGTCTGATAGTCGGCGTTTTGCGGCTCTCCGAATTTAGCAACAGCCCTGCTTTGTTCTTCTGCTGGGAGATACTGGCGGAGAAGCGTGGAGGTTATATCACGACGTTGTTCAATAACGCATATTTGTTCTGCCACATTTTTAAGTTGACGTATGTTGCCTCGCCAATAATAGTTCTGGAGCATGAGCTGTGCATCTTCCGACAGACGAATGGCAGGCATGCGATAGCGATCTGTGCAGTCTGAAGCGAACTTGCGGAAGAGAACAGGTATATCTTCTCTTCGTTCACGGAGGGCGGGCATTTCTATGTTGATGGTGGAGAGACGATAGTATAGGTCTTCTCGGAAACGCCCTCTGGCGATAGCATCCTGCAAATTCACATTGGTGGCAGCCACCACGCGCACGTTGGTCTTCTGAGGTGTGCTGCTGCCCACGCGTATGAACTCGCCTTGCTCCAGCACACGCAGCAGTCTGACCTGTGTTTCAAGCGGCAGTTCCCCCACTTCATCAAGGAAGATAGTGCCGCCATTGGCTTCCTCAAAATATCCTTTGTGGTCATTTACGGCACCGGTGAAGGCGCCTTTAATGTGTCCGAAGAGCTCGGAGTCGATAGTACCATTCGGTATGGCGCCGCAGTTGATGGCGATGTATTGTGCATGTTTGCGAGCGGAGAATTGGTGAATAATCTTAGGGAAAAATTCCTTGCCTGTTCCGCTTTCGCCGGTAATAAGAACACTATAGTCGGTTGGCGCCACCATATAGGCGCGTTCTATGGCGCGGTTCAGCAGGTCGGCATTACCGATAATGCCGAAACGATTCTTGATATTTTGCAATTCTTCTGTTGACATAGATATCTGTTTTGCCCGCAAAGGTACAAAGAATTTTTGAAAAAAGGAAACAAAAACTATGCCTCTCTAAGCCAAACACATCACAATTTAACTCGTTGGCGGGATATAGGGTATATAGTGGGTCTCGTCTGTCGGATAAAAACCTTTCTGTCCTCGACAGGCTCCTTTGTCGCACTCTATATGAACTCTATATGAACTCTATATGCACTCTATAAGCACTCCATAAGCACTCCATAAGCACTCCATAAGCACTCTATAAGCACCTAACCCCTCTCTCGCAAAAACAGCACTTTTGTCCCCGCCTTAAAGCCCATTTGTTGCGGGTAAACACGATAGATACACGATAGATACACGATAGATATACGATAGATACACGTTAGATAAACGATACATTCTGCGGACTTCATAAAGACTTGGTAAAGCCCTACTCTGTTCTGCGTCTCTCTTTTTAGCGATATTTGCGAGATTTGATGTTTTTTTGATGCGTTTGCCCTGATGCTTCTCCTATGCCTTCTTTGAAGTTTCCTGTTCCGCCGGCAGATCGATTAGCAGAAGTGATAATGCCACGAGTATGATGCCTTCCAAACCGCAAAGCAGATTTTCCACCGACATAACGAGCAGAGTGATAATTGTAAAAACTGACGCTGACAGTCGTTTTTCCCCGTTATAGCAGAAAGGTATCAGCAACCAAAGCAGCAACAATAAGATTGCGGCTGCAGCGCCCAACTCCATCCCGGTGGCAAGAAATTGGTTGTGTGCATTGAAGCCATGCTCTATATATTCTTGCCAGTTGCGTTGTACGTAGTGTTCCTTCAAAAATACAGAAGAGTTGCCGGCCCCCAGTCCATAAAACGGATATTCGTTGCGCTCTTCCATGATAAGATGCCATATTGCCACGCGCCCTTCGTTGGCAGGATGATAAGTCTGTTCCGCTTTATACATGAACAACTCCTCATTATTAAATATTTTAAGGCGGGGGTGAAACCATCTGACTGACAGCGTTACAGCAACAAAAAACAGCAATACTGCGGCGACGGCTATCCATCGTTGTTTGCCTTTCAGACGATAGAGAAGATACAGCGAAAGCGTGATAGCCACCATCAGTATGCCCGTTCTGGAACCGCTCCAATAGATGCCTGCCGAGAGCCATGCAATGAGCACCGTGCTCAATATGACGGCTACAGGTTTGCCGTATCGTTGCTCATAGTCGGAAGAAAGCAACAGTACTCCGAAGATGCTTCCGCTAAGCACCACGGAGTAAAGGGTGTGATGTTTAATCTCAAGCAGCATATCGTCCATCCATAGCCAATTGATTTCAAAGTTGCTGTCACGAAACTTGTTGATGGCATGCTCGTAATTGCCTATCCAATAGCGGTTGAACAGATAGATTACAACAGAGATGGCCGCCGCATAGACCAACACTCGTAGCCATGTCTGCCGTTTGTAGAGCGAATTGACCCCAAAAATGAGAAGCGGTGCCGTGAAGAGAATATCCACTTGTCTGCCTATCATGAGCCATGCCTGCGTCTTGTCAGACGCCCATGCCACCGATAGCAGGTTCCATACAAACCACACGGCTAATCCCGCCATCGGCAACAACGACCGGCGACGGATATCGGGCTTTTTCAAGAATCTGCATTCAAACAACCAACTCACCAACCACACTATCCAGAAAAATCGCACAAAAGGAAGGGGAAGGGTGAGAGATGCCAACAGACAAAGGAAAGAAAAATAATTGATATGTTCTATGATGTTCTTCATGATGGTTGATGGTGATAAGATATAAAAAGTTGAGTACATTTGTCCACATCGAAGCCTCTATGTTCTGCATATACCCTCGCCATAAGACGGCAATCATCAGCCGTGAGATACAAGCGGCTGAAGTTGTGACAGCCTTCCCGAAGTGAGACTTTGTGGTTGAAGCACATCCGGTTGAGGTCAACGAGCAAGATTCGCCCTTCGCTGAACAGAATATTTCCGCCGGAGAAATCTTTATGGAGAATCCCCTCCTCGTGCAACTGAGCGGCGAAGAGTGCCACTTGCTGCAGCAATAGCTCCCGCTCCGGATAGTCGGGGTTATGACTTATTTCTTTGAATGTGACAGCCCCTTTTGCTTCTTCGCATACATAATAACTTTCCCGAAGCAGTCCGCCATGTTTCACCTCAAGAAACCCTATCGGGGCGGGTGTGCGCCCCTTCAGACGCAGAGCATATTCGTACGAACGACGGGCTTTACTTTTGCGAAGACGGGTGTAGATAAGATTGTTGGGGAAGCGAGGAACGGCAAAACGTTTAATCACCCATCCGTCGGGAGTGAGACGTACGGTGTTTCTGCCTTCATGCAAAGTGTCTCCCTGTTCAAAGGTCTGTGGCAGGTTGTGTAGCCGCTCGCGCTCTTGCAGTTGCCGATTGGTAAGCAGATAGTCTTGCCACTGACGGCCTCGTTCATGTTTGAAGGAGCCGCAGCCGTCTTGTTTGGCTTGTTGGCGGGTAAGGAAACGCTTTTCCATCTGCTTCGGACTGCGATACTGATAATGCTCTACAGGAATTGCCGTGGGTGAAGTAAGCCCCATGGGGTGTGGGTAACGCCATGTCGGTTCCCATACCAAAAGAGGCGAATGACGCATAAAACGTCGTTCGCGGCGTCGCTCGGGCAATGCATGGGTGATGAGAAGCTTGTCCTGCTCAAAATCGCCTGTAAAGGCAAGTTCTGCGATATCTTCTTTGGTAAGCACGTAGTCAGTGCTCTCTTTTTTGACGGTTGAGTAGCAACGAGGTATTTGGGCTAAGAACCGACGGACATCACCTGGATAAAACTCATCGGCATCCAACCGTACACACCACCAGTCGCCCCGCCGCAATTCGTGTTTGAAAGCATGGAAGGCTTTTGCACGCAGGCCTATATGGAAAGGACCCTCATAGCGCAGGAAGGGAATAATTTGCGGGTGGTCTTTTGCCAAAGACTGCACCTTTTCCCATGTGCCGTCAGTGCTGCCGTTGTCAATGACGACAATCTTGTCGCTCCAGCGGCAGGCGTCAATCAGTGAGGAGGCAATGATGTCAGCCTCGTTTTTTACCAACAAAAGGCTGTATATCTTAAATGCGGTCTTTTCCATGGGTAAGTTTGTTCCAATAGTAGCGTAGCGGATGGGTATATTTAAGTTGTTTCCACGGCCGTGAGGAGTGTGGAAGATGCACAACCGGTGTATCAGTGAGAAGCAGATTCCGGAATCCTAATTCTGTGGATTTATGTGAGATGGTGACGTCAAACCAGTCTTTCTCAGGACTGAGTTGTTGAAAAGAGAAGGCTTGCAGGAACGGTAATGTGAGCAATGTGCAGCAAAAACTCAGGTGCTTGCGTGTGTCACCGCTCTGCAAACCGCGTGCATATTCATAGGGATAGTTGATCTGTCCCTGTTCATCAGTGGTGACGGCAGCCACCATTCCTGTTTTGTCCGTCACACCCTGCATCAGGCGTTGTATGGTGTCGGTTTTCACGATGACATCGCTTTCTATTATCAGCAAACCGCGTTGCTCTGCTATGGCTTGTTGTTGTGAGCGTTGCAAGACAAGCAGATAGTTGGGAGACGGATGGTCGGTGATGTCGCTCAAATGGACGATGGGGAGCGACAACTCGTCTGCCAGCTCATCTAAGCGCCGTGCATTTTCCGGCAAGGAGTTGTCGTCATAGAGCATAGGCAGGAAGCCGCTTGCCGTAATGGCACGGATGGCGCGCTCTGCTGTTTGAAGCGAGTCCTTGATGGGCATTATGATAAGAGGAGTTGTCATTCTGTTGCTATGGTTTGCCAGGTGTCAGGCAGTATGTCAGGGCGTTGGCGGTGCCGAAACCAGCAATCGGGGGCTAATACTATCTTTTGGGGGTCGGGATTGAGCCAGGCTCCCCACCAAGAGAAAGAGGAGTTGGCAATGATATGGTGTCGGCAACGGCTCATCAGTAGCATATCTTTCCATGCATCTTCTCCGCTATGTCCTTTCACAAAAACGGTGTCAGCAGGAAAGGGGATATTGGCTTCAGCCCATTCAATCTCGTCGGAGAAAATGAAGAAGCGGACATTGCCTGCCTGATTTTGCATCTGTTTGATGGCGCGCTGATAATAAGCGGGTGTGCACACCTCATAATCTTCTTTTCTTCGTTTCTTGAGGTAGTCGCCGCGTCGGATATGCACACTCACGCTATGGGCTTGCTCAATAAGCTGCAACGTATGCAGGTCAGCTTCAGAAGTAAGTGGCAGACGGAAACGGAATTCTTCCCGCAGAAGATGCTCTATCGCAGCAAAGTACTTAGGCGACTGCCAGTAGCCGCGAAAATAGCAGTTGTTTTCTTCCCATACGGTGGGGTCGTATCTGACGATTGTCCCTTGCGGTTCTTCGCGCAGATGTCCAGTGCCGGTATGAGTGAATCCTAAAGCCCGACGGCATACGGAAAAGAAGTCTTTACTTACATCCACCAACTGATTACGCTGTTCGGCAGTGGCATATTGAGGTTGGATGTAGAACAGTTTCTCCAACTCATAACCATTGTGTGAGGGCCGATAGGCATATTGCGAGATGTCCATGTATGCATCTCCCCGACGCTGTTGCAGCGCCCGAAAGAAGGCATACTGAAACATTTGATTGCCTAATCCTGACTGTATGCACACGATGTTCATTACTTGGATGTCTGATTGCTTTCTAATTTAACCCGCAGGGTGCTCAATACCTCACTAACAGTCCTCTTTTGCTGATGGTCAGCATCGCACCGAAGCAGTTGCCGTATTGAGTACCTATATTTGCCCCTAATGATAGTCCGAATTCCAGTCCCCATGCTTGTTCTACCTGTTTTCTTACTTCTAACATCAGGGCAGTGTTCTCACTGTACACCGGTGCTTGATATTTTCCCCAATTGCGGGTATATGATCCCATCAGGCGATAATGAAAACCATAGATGTCGCCCATTAAACCTACATAATGCATTCGTACGCGACTATTCTCCGGACTCATTATCGGATTCCCTATTGTACGTCCGAAATGAGTCCACCCCTGCTTGTATGAGGAATTGTAGAAGTAGGTGTCACGTCCTGCATAGACGATACCGTCTTTGTCATGATAGGGTCCTGATTGATTGGTGGTGTTGAGACATTCGTAAGTCAGACCGCTGATATAGGGCCATTTTTGTTGAGATACATGTATGCCCCATAGTCCATCGGTGCTATTGGTGCCTGTTCCGATGAAAGCGGCGCTCTTGTCTTCAAACAAACTTTGCCAGTAGAGTGTCATCTGCCACAGGGGTTGATTCACTTGCAGTGATAACTCCTGAAAACCGATATGGTTGCCTTGCGCATTCAAGAGGTCGCTGGAATGGTTGCCGCCTGAGCGGACAAAGAAGATGTTTTTGTATGATTCCCAGTCAGCGGTAAACTGTCCATACACAGGCGATTTGCCTCCCCATTGTGCCACATGGTGTATCTCGTAGGCTATATTGACGGGCAACTTGCCTCCTAAACGGAGTCCCCCAAACTTGTGATGCAGCAAGACCCCCGTTGTAGCATAGGTTGTGTCAAGCACTGCGTCATCGGCAAACCATCCGTGTTCCAAACCTCCTTTCACCTCCACGTATCCATACAGACCCGGAAAGGCGGTGTAATGGTCGATGCCGATGCTGATGCGGGGCAAGGGCTGAGCATTGCCCGAAAAGAGCAATCCGCCGCTTGTCAGTTGATTATTCTGACTTCCTGCCAATTGGGGACGGATACCTGCGGTGATGTCAAAAACATACAAACGCACATGTGCATAGAGTTGTCGGAAATAGCCTGTTTGTTTATCCTTGTCGAATCTGCCTGCCAAGTCGATGCGGAAATCATAGTCAAACCACCGGTTAGGTCGAGTAGCCTCCTTGCCTATCCACGCTGCTATGCTACCGCTGAATGGTGCTGATGATATATGCCCCCCCTGATTGGCATGAAAGAAGAATGGAGCAGCCTTGCCCGATGAAGCCACGGCTGCAGCCTCGAAGCCATAGTCCAATTTGTCCTGCAAGGTGTCGGGCTCTGCCATGGGTAGCGGCCAGAAGTCCCAAGCGCAGACAGTTGAGCTGACCAATAAGAGGCAGCCGGTAAGCAATATGAGTAGTTTATTTCTCAATTGAATAGAATGTGTTTAGGCATGTCTGGTCAGGCGATTCCCCCAATCCGAAATAGATTTTGCGGTTAGCATGAACGGCTATGCCGTTAATCATTTCCGAACAGGGCATCACCCCGGCACGTTGCCATTTGTCGGTTGCTGCGTCATATCGCAAGATGTCAGCATAATAGCGTCCGATACCCTCTGTTTCTCCGTAGTGCCATCCTCCGAAGAGCCACACACTTTCTTCGTCGGCGGCAAAGGCTGTGTTGTGCCTGCCTTTCCCGGGAAGGGAGGCGCGTTCTTTCCATGTGCCGTCAGCGGGCGAGAACTCTCCCCAATAGGTGTGGCTGCCTTTTCGGAAGCCTGTTCCCATGAAACATCTGCCATCCACCACACCGGCTACTGCTGCTGTCATGCGGGGCGGTGAACTCAAAGAAGATTGTTGTTGCACTTTCGACCATGCATTAGTAGAAGGGTCATAGCAATAGATGTCGGTGGAGTAGGTGCCGTGTGAGCCCCAGCCGACATAAATTTTTCCTTCGAGAACGAAACTGACGGCGCAATCGGTGTTGCGGTCGGGATAATCAGCCAGTTGCTCCCAGCTGTTGGTACTCGGCTGGTAGCGCCAGAAATCACGCAGATAACTCTCATCGGAGTAGATGCTGCCACCATTGTAGCCTAATCCGATATAGACATCCTCTCCCACGACGGCAGAAACGGGATAAACACGCTTGGCAAGGGGCGTGTTGATGGCGGCCGACCAACTGTCGGTAGTGCAGTCGTAACAATAGAGACTATTGCTGTATTTTTTCTCTGCGGTTTTGCCGGCAAAGATGTAGATTTTGTTGTCGATTGCGAAAGAAGTGGCGCAGGCTAAGGCTTCCGGACAGCTTGCACATTCTGTGACAGAGGTATCTATTTGCTCAGTCTTGCAACCGAGCAATAGCAATGTCAATATGATGAGTAGGTACTTTTTCACTGTCAGGTATCCGTCAAATCAGTAAGAATCGGTTTTCAGCCGCGGGAAATTCACTCCTTACTATCGGTTGCTTTTGTCTTTTTCTTCAGTTCGAAGTCACGGCCCAAGTAGTTTTTTCTTACGGTGGGGTTGGCTGCCAGTTCTTCGGGAGTGCCATGGAAGAGAATCTTTCCCTCGAACAACAGATAGGCACGGTCGGTAATCATGAGCGTCTCATCCACATTATGGTCGGTGATGAGAATACCGATATGCTTGTCTTTCAGTCGCCAGACCACATCCTGTATCTCTTGTACGGCTATCGGGTCCACGCCGGCAAAAGGTTCGTCGAGCATCACAAAGCGGGGCTCTATGGCGAGACAGCGGGCTATTTCCGTTCGGCGCCGCTCACCGCCGGAGAGGCGGTCGCCTAAGTTCTTGCGCACATGAGCCAAGTTGAACTCCTGTATGAGTTGTTCCAATTTCTCTTTCTGATATTCTTTGGAGAAAGTGGTCATCTCCAGCACGGCTTTCAGGTTGTCCTCCACCGACATCTTGCGAAAGACGCTGGCTTCCTGCGGCAGATAGCCGATGCCCAACTGGGCACGTTTGTACATCGGAAACCCCGTGATGTCTTGGTTGTTGAGGAATATCTTGCCGGCGTTGGCGGTGACGAGACCGGTGGTCATATAGAAAGTGGTGGTTTTGCCGGCGCCATTCGGACCCAGCAGACCCACAATCTCTCCTTGGTGCAACTCAATAGACACATCGTTCACGACCGTTCGTTTGCCGTATTTCTTCACCAAATGTTCGGTACGCAACACCAACTCTTTTTCAATAGGATTCTCCATGTTCTTTTTATTTTAATCTATCTCCACGCTCACCGGGCAGTGGTCGGAATGTACGGCTTCCTGATGGATGCGGGCTGCACGGAGGCGTTCTCTCAGCGGTTCGCTTACCCAGTGGTAGTCAATACGCCAGCCAGCGTTTCGCTCGCGGGCACCGAAGCGGTAGCTCCACCACGAATACTGATTGGGTTCTGAGCAGAATACGCGGAAACTGTCCACCATGCCGCTCTCCTCTAATTTGTCTAACCACTCGCGCTCTTCGGGCAGGAATCCGCTGACACCTATTTGTCGTTCGGGGTGGTTGATGTCGATAGGTTTGTGGCAGATATTGTAGTCGCCGCACACAATCACGTTCGGTCGCTCTTTGCGCAGTTCCTGAATGTATTTGTAGAACGCATCCAGAAAGTCCATTTTGAACTCCTGTCGCACGTCGCCGGTGGTGCCGGAGGGTATATAGGCGCATACCACGGTCAAGTCGCCGAAGTCGGCGCGCAGCACGCGTCCTTCGCGGTCGTAGCGGTCGTGGTGCATGCCCACTGCCACCTTGTCAGGCTCTTGTTTGCTGAAGATAGCCACACCGCTGTAGCCTTTCTTCTCTGCGGAATGGATATAGGCGTAGGGATAGCCTACTTCTTGGAAGGCGAGGCGGTCTATCTGCTCGGGTTGTGCTTTGGTCTCCTGCACACAGAATACGTCGGGCGACTCTTGCTGCAGCCAGTCAAGAAGTCCCTTGCTCATCGCCGAGCGTATGCCGTTGAGGTTGTATGAAACGATCTTCATAACTCTGCTTAGTAATTACCGCTGCAAAGATACGAAAAATAGTGCATACGTGAAAATGAAAAAGTTCAATTACGTTATTCAGTCCTCTAATCGTAATAAATAGGTGCGGAGGTTTTTTACGGAGAAATTGCAAGACTATGATTAACAAATGATTATAAAGGTTAATTAGTCAAAAAGTATGGTAATGTAAAAAAGGTTCAAGACGACTACCTCTAAAGTTATCTTGAACCTAAATTTTTTTATTCTGCAAAAGGAAATGAAAGATTTTCAGTTTTTCTTTTGTTTGAGTGAGAGGTAGAGCATGGCACGGAGGAAGGCGGGAAATTGGAGATAACGTTTGCGTTTGTGAGTGACTTTGTCGATAGGAGCGTCCGGATCAGGACGTGTTTCTCGCTTGTTGGGGAGTTGTGCAAGATACCGTTGGTGAAATTCAGCATAGAGCGCTTGCGCCTCTTCCGGAGTGTAGTAGTCAGGGATGTGATTGAGTTGGCGGTGAAAGCGTTCTTTGGCAAGGAGCGCTTCCTGTTGTTCGGCCAGGTCTTGGGGCGAGAGGTCGTCCGGCAGTTGATTAAGGCGGGTGATAAAGAGTATTTGCGAGGCGCGTTGGCATGCTTCGAGCCAACATGCTTGGTTCGCCAACTCGGCGCCCTTTGGCGGGTTCTTCTTAAAGTCTCTCGGGTTCTTCATGACGTACACTTCCTGCTTGCCTTCAAAGATGATACTTCCATTGTCGTCACGGAATTTTTTCTGACGGTTGATGATTCCTTTACGTTCGATTGCGCCGTGAATTTCAGCGAAGGGAACTTCTAATTTTGCTTCTGCCATAGTTGTTTGGTTTTTATTGTCAGCACGATGCGGCTGACGTGGTTATTATTGTGTTTTGTATATAGAGTGGGTTGATTGCGGGTTTTGAGGTCGGATGTTGGTATTATGTTGTCCGCAGAATAACCTATGAATAACCTATGAATAACCTAAGAATAACCTAAGTTTTTCCTCATGCGGAGGGCTGTGTGTCGGGTGGAAAGTGGCTTGTATCGGGTTAGGTGGTGGTGAAAGTTTGTTTTGCAAAGATAATAAAATTTTAGCGGTTTTGCAAGGGAAAAATGAAATTAATATATGAGTGGCTATGGTAGGGTTACGGATGAGTGAGCAAACAAAGGGCGACCCCACAGGGTCGCCCTTCTGCTTTATATTCAATCTTGACTATTACGGTATCATCACCTTCCTTGACTGGCCATCCACGACGATGATGTAGGCACCCTTGTAGAGGTAGTCTTTGGCGCCGGTGACATCCTTGCCGGTGTAGTCATAGATCCGCATGTTGCGCGGCCCCGAGATGCTGT
>ERZ842401.4111-NODE-4111-length-17278-cov-32.019160_pt1 | contig 17278 bp, 14 predicted proteins | sample MGYA00521270_ERZ842401 | MGnify/ENA primary metagenome ERZ842401 (study PRJEB31892, sample SAMEA3878208) | bioreactor metagenome | biome: Moose rumen | place: Sweden | collected 2011-10 | study: EMG produced TPA metagenomics assembly of the PRJEB12797 data set...
CTGTCTTCCAGTGTTGAAAGGTAATGACTGGAATATCTATGTCTATCATGAGGGCGTGGAAACTTTGCAATCATTGGATGACTTGAAAACTCTTATCAATACTTGATAAGAATTGATAAAATTTAAGATCCTCTCAGTTTCTGAAACATATAGAGTTGCAGAAATTTGAGAGAATTTATGCTTTCTGAGTTGCCGAAATTATTCAGAACATGCTGCACATGCTGCAAATTTCCATTATTTATAATAAAATGGCATGGATAATTCAAACTTTGCCGGAATTTACATATGTGTCATTCTGTAGCGTTTAATAATCAAAATTGATGCCATATTTTTATATAATTTATGTTCTGTATAAATAGTATTAAATACAACAAAATAATAAGGAAAAAGCGGTATGAATAGCGCAGAAATTTTATTTACTGTAACAATGTTGATTATTCCTGGTATGATTGTTGATTATATTATTAGATTAACATCATCCAGAGAAAATACTACACCTGCCAGAATTTGGTATTGGTGCGCGTATAGTTTAATACCTTGGAATCTTGCCAATTTATCAATTCTAACACCATGTGGCAAGATATTAATTTCCATTATTTTTGCGTTGATATTAGGAATTATCTTAGCTTGCTTAAAGCAATATAATGTGGTCGGAAAGTTTTTAAATTTCTTTACTTTAACAACCAGAACAAGTTTGAAAACATCATGGGAATACGCACTCATCAATAGATGTAATTGCTTTGTTGTCGTTCATTTGACAGATGGCAAAGTCTTCCGTGGCTTTTATGGTGTATCTTCACATGCTTCTGACTATTATGAACAACTTGATTTATTTTTGGAACGAGTGTACACTCTTGACGAAGAGTCTCGTTGGATTCATAATAGTGAAATTAACGGGCTATATATACCATTTAAGGATATCCAAGCGATAGAGTTTATGTCAAATGAGCAAGACAATCAATGAAGGTATAACACCAGCACAAAAAGGTATATCGCCATCACAAATTTTTCCTAAATCCCCAACAAATAATGGAGGTCAAAATATTCCTAAACCGCCATCAAAAACAGGTAATGAAAAACAAAACAGATGAATATATAATCCACGCCCTAATGCGCCTAAGAATAAGAAATAATACTGAGTACAGTTCTGATATGAATGATATGAACTGGATAGCATTATCAAGCGTTATTTGAAACATTTGATAAAATTTAAGATCTTCTCAATTTCTGCAACATGACAAACTTGCGGAGTTGCAGAAATTTGAGAGGACATTTACTGACAGAGTTCTATGGTGTCTCTGGTTGGATCAACACCATTCATGAACAGAGCCTAATTATTTATAATTTACAAGTATATTAACGTACTTTTTCGAAATTAAAGACTGTTTAGCGTAATATGCTGTATGCCACCATTTGACTTGTACATTGAAAAACAATGGCGTCAATTCATACCAAATGCCCCATTAAATGCCCCGTTTGGTAACAATTTATAAAACACAAAAAGTTTGACCTAGGTCAAACTTTTTAAGTGAAATCGCGATAAAATGCACGGAAACCCTCGTGATTTTTAAAGGGTTTCCGTGCATTTTATCGCGATTTTTGCTGTTAAAAAATTGATAACTCGTTGATTTTACTGGGTTTTCAATACGTGACTTTTTGAAAAACCGTGATCCACGTGAAAAACGAAAAACGAAACAGGGCATTTAATGGGGCATTTAAGTGTTTTGATCTGGTATCAAATCAAATTGATTGGACCACTTAAATACTTCAAGTAACAAATCTCGCAATTGATACACGTCATATGACCTGTCATAAAACACTTAACTTATCAGATGTTTTGAAATCGCTTCAAAAAACTCATTTCTTTATTGATTGAAATGCAGTGCAATTAAAATATTTTTATTGAAATACTATTAATGACATTACTATTAAAAAAAATAATCAATCGAATTACGTAAGCTTAAAAGCTCTCAATTTTTTTGACGGAATCAATCCATGATGGTATCAAAAGCCAATTAGCACTGTTTGATTTTTAAGTGTTGATTGATGAGCGAACAAGTGCCAGCCAATGATTAAATGTCTTATCGCCATCACATTGAAAACGATCTTAAAAATGTATTAAGACTGTATAGTTCATTTTATTATCATCAACAATCAAATTTCAATTTACACCAAATGCCCCATTAAATGCCCTGTTTGGTAATAATTTATAAAACACAAAAAGTTTGACCTAGGTCAAACTTTTTGATCAAAATCGCGATAAAATGCACGGAAACCCTCGTGATTTTCTCAGGGTTTCCGTGCATTTTATCGCGATTTTTGCTGTTAAAAAATTGATAACCCATTGATTTTACTGGGTTTTCAATACGTGACTTTTTGAAAAACCGTGATACGGATAAAAAACGTAAAACGAAACAGGGCATTTAATGGGGCATTTTGAGTAGTTTGATTTGGTTTGAGTTGATATCAAATGAAATTGATGAGAGGTGTTTTTACATAGCATAATAGCAAATTTCACAATTGATACGATTCAACTTGTCATAAAAACACTTAAACTCATCAAATGTTTTGAAACGATTTCAAAAACTCGTTTATTGAAACGTACCGTAATTAAAATATTTTTTATTGAAATACTATTAATGGCATTACTATTAAAAAAATTTTTAACGAATCGATTTTACATAAAGTCAAAAAATTGAAACTTTTGACTGAATCAATTAGCGATGCTATCAAATGCATTAAACGTTGTTTTGATTTCAAGTGTTGATCAACAAATATTAGTCAAAAAGTGTTGATCAACAAATATTAGTCAACAAGTGTTAATTCACTAGATGTTTTACCATCATCACCTCAAAAAACGATCTCAAAAAGGCTATTGAGGTACATATAGATCAAATGCAAAAACACTTGAAACACCCCATTAAATGCCCTGTTTCGTTTTACGTTTTTTATCCGTATCACGGTTTTTCAAAAAGTCACGTATTGAAAACCCAGTAAAATCAACATGTTATCAATTTTTTAACAGCAAAAATCGCGATAAAATGCACGGAAACCCTTTAAAAATCACGAGGGTTTCTGTGCATTTTATCGCGATTTCACTTAAAAAGTTTGACCTAGGTCAAACTTTTTGTGTTTTATAAATTGTTACCAAATGGGGCATTTAATGGGGCATTTGGTATGAATTGGTTTTAATTGTTGATAATAAAAAATCGACCATGTGGTCGATTTTATAAATCAACACATATTGATCACTAGACATCACATGGACCCCAAACTGTTGCCATATAGTAGCAACAGATATATCCTCATTTTTTGACCTAGGTCAAACTTTTGAAAAATAAATTATAAATAAAATGTGAACAGTATCACAAAATGAGGAGAAATATATGTTCATACTTAAACTGCTGAGAGCTGGTGTCAAACGTGAGACCCCTCCTGTTACCAAGAAGTACCATTTTTACTATGAGAAATAGTTTGGTATTTTAGTGCCTTTTATCCCCTTTTGGGCAGGTCGATAACTTTCCGGCTATCACCAAACAAAAGGGGTTTTCTTTCCCTAATCTCCCGTAAAGTCTCAAACATTCCCATCTCTTCCAGAACCACTCTCGATGGCTCGCCAACATCAAATATGATCATGTTACGATCATCTAAATTAACAGGTTTACAGCATGTGCAATGAGTTTTGTTATTGCATTTCCGGCAGTTATGCCTTTGACATTTACACTTCCTGTTATTCCCGTTATTCCCGTTATTCCCGTTATTCCCGCAATTTCCGCAATTGTTACATTTACACTGTTTTACATCATGACAATTACAGTTTATATCCACAGACTGTATTTCAGGCATGGACTGTTCAAAAATCTTTTTGCCGTTATCTTCAACGCAAATATCAAATTTTGAATTTTGTCTTATAATATCATTTAATGTTAATCCGTCATCGTCACCGTGATAAACTTTAACTATATTGTCCTCAAACCAGTATGGATTGATCGGACCTCTGATCACCGTATAAGCAGGAATAGTAACATTGTGATCGAGATTAAGCGGCTGCATTGTTATATATCTGCGTCCGTGAGTACCGTTACCACCGTGACCACTGTGCGAGTTGCATTTATGACACTGACAATGGCATGAGTTGTGATCGTTGTTCATTTTTTGCCATCCTTGATACGCTTATACAGTTTAACAGGTGAATAACTTTCGGGGTTTTCCAGTCCAAGAACCTCAGCACACCATTCAGAGCAAAAATATCGGTTTTTATGCTGGTGAAAATTGATAATACAGTTCACGCATCCACAGTAATCGTAACCACAATCCTGTGTTTTAGAATAAAAAGAAAACAAATCAATGCGGTTTAAGGGAATATCAAAAAATTCCCAGTCTTTTTCGTTATATTGTTCTTCAAAGTATTCCACACCGTTAAATGGGAATGAAGAAAACCCGCAAATGTAGTTACTGGAAATCTGAGTGATAATCGCACAGTGGGAGATTTTAGAAAACGTAAATATTTTCACCACCCAGTCTAAAAATGATTTCCCTTTATAAAATCCTATTTTAGTACAATACATAAAATGACCTCCTTACCAGTTTGGCACATCTACCAACCGAATGGATCTTTCTCCGTAGTGTCCACAACTGGCTTAATAATTCTGCGATCTTTATTCTTGATCTTCTGCTGCATAGTTTGTGCATCCCGGTTAAGGGGTTTATCATGTTTTTCTGTGATCGTTTCAGAGCGTGTTTCTGCTTCCTTTGACTGAGCAAAAGGTTCAAATTCTGCCTGATAATCTTGCTTTTCCTTTTCGTTAAGCAATGTATCAAAATATCCATCTAAACTGTCAAAAATTTCCTTGACTGCGTTCATCTCATCTTGGTCTACATCACCTTTGACCTGTAAAGTGTTGATCACAGATTCGTTATCGATTTCATCAGCGACTCGGCGTTCATAAGGTTTAAGGACGATTTTGTAAACGGAGACCTGATCGGAATACGCCCATAAGTTGTTGATCCCAGGGACTTTTTGCTCACAGTCCGCAATCTCCATGATCTGATTTGATGGGAACACTATCAAACATCCAATGATGTTGGTGATATTCAGGGATTCCGGCAAATCAGTTGTACTAATGAACCCTGATGTGGTATCATAATTGTTAAGACCGAATTCATTAAATTCGTACTGGGTTTTATCTATGTCCTCAGAATTTTCCGGCAAAACATGTATCATAAAGGTATCATTGGCGTTGGTCTTAATAGCACTGTAATCGCCAAAAACTGTGCTGTCAAAGTTCACTTTTTGAGCAACAACAAATTTACATGGAATGCCGTATAAATGGATGCACTCCCTTATCATAGAATGATTAAGAATGTACTCATTTTTATGGGTAAAGTTGAGGTTATTAAAATTCATGACATTTTACACTTATAAATAAAAATAGTACTTCCCTTACATATTTATATTCGCTATGAATTTTACAAAACTTTTTGAGGATGAGTTAAAATCCGAAACAAAACCAAAGATCAATGTTCAAACTAAAGCCAAACCTCTGGAGATCGAAAATGCACAAAAAATAACCAAACCCGTTAAGGCAACAAAAAGCAATTTAAAACAGTATTCAATTATGGATATTCTCCGGGCGTCTAATATAAAAATCAAAAATATAAACCCCGGTAGTAATGCTATTTCCATTGAACTATATTCAATACCGGAAAATATAGATATTATTTTGCGGGATATTGATTATACCATTGTTGGTAATTCAATAATTGTTTCAATAGAATCCATGGAAAACTAAAATAAGGTTAGAAAATCATGCACGTTATTAAACGAGACGGGACAACACAGTGTTTTGACGAAGATAAAATTTTAAATGCGATTTCACGAGCTATGCAATCGGTCAATAAACTTAATCTGGTCAAAGCAAATGAGATCACTAAACGCATTGTAAACAAAGTCAAAGACAATATAACCGTTGAAGAGATTCAAGATCTCGTTGAACGAGAATTAATGAAGTCCGCCAAGGATGTTGCCAAATCGTATATCCTTTACCGGGACAGACATGATAAAATCAGAGAGGGCAAAACTAAACTGTTCAGAACACTTAAAGAGGTTATGAATTCTGATGCCCGGGATAGTGATATTTTACGAGAAAATGCCAACACAGATGGCAATGCGCCAATGGGTATAATGCTCAAAGTTGGATCAGAGGCGTCAAAGGATTTTTATAAGAAATTCGTTTTAGATCCTGAAGTCGCAGAAGCACATACGTATGGCGATATACATATTCATGATTTGGATTTTTACACCAAAACTAATAACTGTATGCACATTAACCTGGAGCCGTTGCTGAAAAATGGATTCTCCACGGGTCACGGTGTTATAAGAGAGGCAAACAGTATTGAAACTGCTGCCGCTTTAGCATGTGTCATTGTACAAGCAAATCAGAACGATATGCACGGTGGGCAGGGGTTACCAATTTTTGAATACAATTTATCGCCTTATGTATGTAAAACATTCGCCAAAAACATTATAGCGGTATTACAAGATGTCCTAAGAAGTGACAATGAATTTAACGATGTGTTCAAATTTATCAACGAATTATACGAGCAATCCGGAACAGGTACGCATAACCGCACAGTGATGAGTAAAAGTCAGTTAAATGTTATTGGTCAGTATTTATCAAGTTTAGCGAAAACCGATGATATTGACTTTATTATTAAACGCGCATTGCAGAGAACGGATAAATGTGTCCACCAGTCTATGCAATTGATTTTACACAATCTCTGTACTATGCAAAGCCGGGCAGGTTCACAGGTGCCGTTTAGTTCGATCAACTACGGCACTGGAACAACTGAAGAATGCCGGATGGTGATTAGGAACGTTTTGAAAGCAACTGAAGAGGGTTTAGGATTTGGAGAAACGTCTATATTCCCTGTTCAAATCTTCAAATGCAAAGACGGTGTTAATACTGCCGAGGGGGATCCAAATTACGATCTGTTCCGACAGGCACTTAAAACCACGGCACAGAGGATGTTCCCTAATTTTGCAAATATTGACACACCCGATAATATCAAGTATTACGATCCACAACGCCCGGAAACTGAATACGCTACTATGGGTATGTTAAATCACGGATGGGTTGAATTATATTTATCTAACAAAGACAGCAATATAACCATTGATATATCATCTGTCGGTGAGTACCTTTTAGAAAACTGTCCTGACAATGTTATTGGTGGTAAAGGCGGTGTCAAACAGTTTGATCAGCACACCAGGTATATTGAGGTTAAAAATATTGAGATCTTTGATAGCATTATAGGGCGATGGGTTGAAGTTAAAAAGTGGATGTGCTGTGATGATCCAAACGCCAAGTGGATGTGTGTAGAATACACCAAAGGCGACCGGGGATTTTCCATCATTGCAACTGCCGATCATCCGCTCCCGGTGTTAAGGGATGATAAAATGATCCGTTGCGAAGTGCAGAATATCATCAAAGGTGATAAATTGGTGTTTGCAGATTTATACGAGAATACCTATATGGATATTGATCGAGTTCAGTTTATTGAAAATACCAATCTTAAAGGTTATGACTTTGAAACTCAGTCGGACAGATTTGATGTGGATAATTACGTTTCTCATAACTGCCGGACGAGAGTAATTTCCAATGATGTTTATCCTGATAAGGCAATAACAACTGGCCGGGGCAATTTAAGTTTTACGACAATTAACCTGCCAAGGCTTGCAATAGACACCAAGTTAGAAAACGGTGAGGAAATTTGCAGTGCTTTAAGTGAAAACGATCTGCCTTTATTCTATAAAAAGTTTGATGCCATTATAGATATGGTGATCAACCAGCTTTTACAGAAGTTTAAGATCTTATCCCAGAAAAAAGTTTACAACTTCCCGTTCCTATTTGGGCAAGGTGTCCATATTAATTCGCAGTATCTCGGTAATGAGGATTGTATTGGCGAAGCTATGAAATACTGCACTATGTCAATCGGCTTTATCGGACTTGCAGAAACATTAAAAGCATTGATGGGCGTTCACCACGGTGAAAGCGATCAAGCATACGCTGTAGGTTATGATATTATTAAACACTTGCGGGAACGCACAGATAACGCAACTAAACACCTTGGGTATAATTTCAGTACATTTGCCACACCTGCTGAGGGTTTATCATCAAGATTCACTAAGCTTGATAAACACAGATATGGCATTATACCTGGGGTAACTGACAGGGAGTACTACACTAATTCTTTCCACATTCCGGTGTATTATGACATTTCGTGTTTTAACAAAATGAAACTTGAGGGTCCGTTCCATCAGTTATGTAACGCCGGGGCAATCACCTATGTTGAACTTGACGGTGATCTAACACAAAATTTAGATGTTATTGAGAAACTTGTTAAGTTTTCCAAACAATGCGGAATTGATTACTTTTCAATCAATCACAGTATCGATTCATGCCCGTTATGTGGTTATCAGGGAATAATCAAAGGCGATACGTGTCCGCAGTGCGGATGGGTCGAGGGTACTGAAATAAGTCTTGAGGAATTGAAGAAAAAGGGGATAAACCTTAGAAATCTCAATTTAAGATTTGAGAATGAAGAGGAAAGACAGAAGTATTTGCAAACTGTGTAACAACAATGTTACCAAAATGTAAATATAAATATCAATATAAACAGTTTACTGAGGTTTTTTACAATGATAACATTTAAAGAATTTTTAAAGCAAAAAAACATCTACACAAACGACGACTATGCCAGTGTGTATAATGATGACATGGAAGCTATTGATCCCGATCTCGATGTTTCCAAATCACAGGTTTACAATGATTCAGACGATTCGGACGATTCAGATGATTCAGATGATTTGAGTGATTCAAGTGATTTTGATGAAGATAATAATGTCGACGAAGATGGAGAAGGAAGCACTGGAGGTGATGGAGCTGTATCAATTGCACCTTCTGTTTCTGCTCCTTCCACCAGCTCAGATGGTTCAAATATAGGTGGAACAACATCATCAGATATTGCACAGGTTCCTTATGGTTTGAACAAAAATCCTGACAGTCCTGAAGTTGCTAATTTAATTAAACGTCTTGATTCATATTTATAGGAATTATTGCAAGTTTAATATAAGTATATTGGCATGTTCCACATTAGCATAAATAAAGTTTTATTTTTCTAGTGGGAAATGGAACATGCCTTAGCAGAACATCATTTTAACAAGAAGGAATTACTATGAACTTTAAAACATTCTTGAATGAATCCACATCCACTTGTGATGTGTCCACTAGTAATATGCTGTGCGAAAAAGTGGATAAACAAATCAATGCTTTAATGAAACCTTACACCAAGGAGTTGTGTACGTATTTAGCTAAAAACTGCGGAATAGATCCACAAGCTCCAACAACCAAATTTAACAAGTTCAGCGATGAAGTTGTTGATGAAATGTTACATTCTTCCCGAATTTTTAACCTATTCAAACGAGCTGCACTTATTGATAATTATGCAGAGCCTGGTAGCAATGGTGATAAAACTGCTAAAAATAAAAAGGGTATTGTGTTTGTTGCTTGTGCACATGGGAAAGGCAAGTGTACGGGGCTTGCAGCATTCAAGTTTAGCGATAAAGAAAGGTACGTTGAAGTGTCGAGGGCACTTGGCCCATCATGTGCTCGTTATGCGTTTGAAACTGTCAAGCTTAATGTTCTATTCGACACGTTGTGTGATTGGGGAGACGTTAGCGTATTTGCCGTAACTTCGTCATATGAAGATTCGTTAAAACTTGATAAAATTTTACATGATCGAATGAACATCCGCGCCAGTACTAATATAATGGCTCGTAATTTTTCTAAAGCAAATTCAACTGGAATAGTTAAAGATAGAGATTTGGCAGATTTTAGGGGTGCAAAAGCTGTTGAAAAATTGACTAGTAAGCTCCCTGATCATGTTGATAATTTGATAGATAATTTTGGTGACGATCCAGTTACAGCAGATTATGGGGGCGTTGCTGAAAATGTTAGATACATTGGCAAAATCCTTCAAAAACTTACAAAGTTGGAACGCAAGCGCGATTGGTATAATAGTTTAGAGCACGATGTTGATGACATGATCAACAGTTATAGTGGGCTTAAAAATAATCCTCTTATTTATACTGATGATAGCGTCAATGAGTCTATTCCCAACAACGTGAGAAAATTGTTCAATTTGAGTGGCGATTGGGATAGAGGAATTTATGGAGACTTGCATAATGTTGGCATTTCTGCCGAGCATGCTGATTATACTATACTTGATAGTGAAACTGATAGATTCAATAAAGCTCCAGGCAAGATTAATTTTCATTGGTATGTGGATGATGATCCTGAACCAGTTAGGATTACCATGCTTAAAAAGTGGCTCAATAAATATGATGCATTGATATTAATTCACAGTCGTAATCATGCAATCGTTACTCGAAGTGATCGACGCAGAGGCATCGAAATTGAAGGTAGTGAAAGCGTAATCAGCGACCGAGTTTTCTCTATCGTTGGCGTCAATGGCGGATCTCTTAAAGACGTGTATGCTGCTAAAAATGCCAAACGCATGGGAAGACGAGGAAAAGCATATGATACTGTTATACAATTGCTTATTGATCTTAGGGATCAGTTAAGGGATATTGATTTTAAAAAGGACATTTTCTATAACAGGCATAGTAAAATCGATAATGCAATTAGTACCTGTGATGATATTATATCCACATGCAAAGATGTAGTCAACGTGGAAGATCGATACAATTAACAGTAAGTAACACGGTGATATCAAAAACCTGCTCGTTGAGCAGGTTTTTTTTATTTTAAATATCGCTATTGAATATTATAGTTTTACATAAAAGTGTTTTGTACAAATATAAATATATTGAGAAATGTGTTTGATGTTATTGTGGTACGTGGTAAACCATGGTAATTAGCAAAACCATATCAAGTTTCATTTTTAGTAAATGAAATATATACAACACTTTGTAATATGCCAATCACAATAAAAAATAGGGAGCAAAAATGAATTTTACAGAGTATTTAAAATTTAATGAATCAACTGATCAGTTGAATGAGTTTAAGTCCACCGAAAAATCTTCGGATGATGCTGATACGGGTGGCAACGTTACAGCAATTGGCAGGCTTAAAAACACCATTAATACGGTGTTGAACGTTAATCCAAATGCGGGTATCGAAATGACCCCGGTAAGTGCTTTATATTTAATTAAATGGTTGAAAAAACCAAATATTATTGAACAGCTTGCTGAAAATAATAATGGTTTTTACTGTTTTGTTGCAAGTGGCAAAGATAAAGATTACGCTTTTGATTTAATAAATGATGATGAAAAACCTGCAATTCATATATACAATATGGAAAATTATGGTGATCCTCAAATTGTGACAGGAGGAAGGTTTTTATCTGCATTGCAGAAGCGTGGTATTAAGGAAATCTATGCGTTAACATCCGATAAAGATGGTGGCACAAAAATGATCAACAACCTTATAAAGCAAACTAAGGTTTCTTCCGAAAACAGCAAGTCTCAAAAGCGAATGCAAGAATCGTCACGGGATTTTGATAACTTCCGGGATTCCCGAAGGCATAGAAGGTTCAATGAACGATATGAACGTTAAACATATCGTGTTTGAAAATATAAATACTAATAAAGATCAAGTGTCGCGTGGGCAGATTGTCTGTTAAAGCAATAACAGATAATAAAATATGCCGGAAACAGTTGATAGTATGATTTTTACAAATAGAGGTTTTAATTATGCCTGAAATGTTATCTCCCGGCGTATATGTAGCCGAAAAGGATATGTCGGAGGTTGTCCCCTCAGTAAGTTCCACCGTTGCGGTATTTGGTGGAATGTTTACCCGGGGTCCGATCAATGATTACACTTTAATTTCCACTGTTGCGGAGTTAGAGGATTATTACGGTCTGCCCAAAAACGATAATTATAATGACTGGTATCAATGTTATAATTTTCTTCAGTATGGCAATCATTTGTTAGTTTCCCGGGCAGGAAATATCAATGGTGCTCCTAAAGATACGACATTAAAGGTTGAAACCGTGACCGATGCTGATGGTTACGGTATCAGCCCGTATGGCATTTCCGAATATGGAATAGGCAAGAATGAAGAGTTGATCTTCATCGATAAAAAACCGAACCTTGTCGTTGGTGATATTATTGCATTTGCTCCAGATAAGAACACTGCCATTGAACAGCCGAGATATATTATTGTAAGCATTATTGAGACCGTTGTTAATAATGTTACGGTTTACGCATTAAAACTCAATAAACCTGTAAATTTCACTATTGCGTTTAATGCTAACAATGCCAGTACATATTCTTTCAATACCCCTTATCCTCCCGGAATTTCGTCATCAACAGCAATCAATCCGCTGTGTAAGGTGTTCAAAATTTCTGAGTTGTATAATGGTTCATGTGAAGCTTTAGAGTATAACAGCAATCATTTTACCACTTCAGATGTGGTTAATAACGGTGTTACTACTTTAAGAAATGCCGATACGATAACAGGGTTGGTTGACAGCAACGGCAGCCTTATATACATTCCTTTGTTTTTAAGGACAGATATAACTGATACCGAAAGTAATGCTCATAGACTGCCAAATGAGTATTCGTATGCGTTAAGGAAGATCCAATATCTTTCAAAATCTATGGTTGATATGTATTCACTGTTTGATACCAATAAACAGATTTTGAACGATGGAGAATTTACCTATAAACTAGAGGAGAAGCAGTTTTCCTTTGCATTTCCGGCAAGTTCCAAACTAAAATTCTTTTCCCGCAATCCTGGTACAGATATGGCAAGGTATAAGATCGTAGTTGCCAATCCCCGGGATTTCAAAAAGAATTATGGAGCCGTTGACGATGATTTTATTGTCCGGTACGTTGCCGAGGGCATTCCGCTCGATAATATGTTTGATTATCCTCCGGAAACGCACACCCATCAATTAGCGGTCGTTGTTTATGATCCTGTGAAAGACGAAGTTGTAGAAAAATTTGTGTGTTCACTGGATAAGGAAGAGGTGGACGCCAATAACAATTCAATGTATATTGAAAATGTGATCAACAGGCAATCCAACAAGATCTTCGTGGTAGTCAACGAGGCTATTGAACTTCATGACATAGAAGATATTGATGATAAACCGGACGTTGCGTCTTATGTTTTGTATGATAACGTTATCCGCATTGTAAGACTGACGAATTCCGCAGACACAACGAAATACATTGAAATCGCTGTCACTGAGTACAGCATTGACTCAGTTAATAATGAGGTTGATTTCGCCGTTGCTAAAAGCACAGATTTGAAAGGAACCGATTACGAGTCGTGGAACACCTGTGTTGATGAACACGGTCTTGAATGGGTTGACGTATCTCCTGACGGATCAACAATTCCTGCACAGGGTTCACAGTACACGATAAGTCTTGACAATTATACCTGCCGGGTACAGGTTGTTCATTCGTATAAAGGACGCACTTTAACACTGTGGAACGCCACTGACAGTTCTATTCAAACCGATGATCTGCTGGACGCTTATAATGTATTTTCTAACAAAGACGATTTGGATATCGACATTGTTATAGCAAATGAGCGAGATGATGGGTATTCCGCAATCACTCTGGTCAATAACCGTATGGATTGCGTTGCTTATATAGGGTCCCGGTATGAGGATTGCGTTGGACAAAAATCCGCCAGTGCAACTAAAGCATTGATAGGATACCGCAAAGGCAATGGTGTGGTCTCCGGACGCGGTGTTGGATCTGTTGAGTCGCTTTCCAATATGTACTGTGCATTATTTGGCAATTATAAATATCAGTACGACAGGTACAATGATACATACAGATGGCTGAATTTTGCCGGAGATGTTGCGGGATTACGAGCTCAGACCAATGCCGAATTGGATCCATGGTGGGCGGCTGCCGGACTTAACCGGGGGCAGATCAAGAATGTTACCAAACTGGCATTCAATCCCAATCATTCTCAGCGAGACGATCTGTATAAAAACAATGTCAACGTTATATGTTCATTCCCTTCGCAGGGAACCGTTTTATGGGGTCAGAAAACTTTGCTTGATAAAGCAAGTTCATTTGATCGGCTGAACATTAGACACCTGTTTAATCATATTGAGCGTGCTTTGGCAAAAATGTCCAAATATCAGGTATTTGAATTTAATGACTCATTTACCCGAAACAGGATATTAAGTATCATCAATCCATATTTGGCAACTGTTCAAGCAGGACGGGGTATTCAAGATTACTATGTCGTGTGTGATGAAACTAATAATACTCCACAGGTGATTGCTCAGAACCAGATGATTGTTGATATTTACATTAAACCTACCTATGTTGCTGAATTTATCTTGCTGACATTTATCAATGCGGGGACTAATTCATTCAGCACAGTGGTTTCTGGTGCTTAAAGTTTACTAGGTAGTTCACAATTGGTGTTGTGGTAATTACCACAACACTTTGGGAGGAATCTGAAATGCGACACAATACACGCAATAATTATACGTTAACAGAAGCGAATACTGATTTGGATATTTGTAACGAAATAATATCGCAATGCACACCAAATCAACTTAAAGATTTAGTTGATATGATTGTTGATAATGTAAACGCTCATAAATTTTGTGATATTGCGGAATTTGTAATTCGAGATGGATACAAAATCAATAAACAATTCAAGGCAATTTTTGATAAAAACGATATAGACATTGAAGTCGTCCATAGTGCAAGACAGCCATGGCCGTATCTTGGTTTAGTTATTGATAATAACGATATCGATGATGCATACGTTGATGTCGATTTAGACGAATTTATACAGGAAAATTCAAAATGCATTGTTGAGATGTATGATGGTGGCTATTCATATACGAACGTCTGCTTGTTTGATATGGACGTCAATGCATGGCAAAAAGCAGACGGTTTGAGTGATTATGATTTTGCGTGTAGAATTTTTGAAAAAATTGTCGAAGAGGTTTATTCAGTGCAAGACATAATGGAAGAGAATGGTTATGAAGAAATAAGTGAGATGCAGCCTAACGAACTTAAAGATATTATTATTGACATTGCAATTAATAAATATAGTGACAGAGCTTATTTACTTGAAGACCTAGTCACATTAACTCCTAAAGCATTAAAATGCCTTAGAAATTTCTGTGATTGCGTCCACAATGTGGAAAATGTATGATAAATAATTGCGGAGCACTAGTTCAATGGAAGAACAGGGCATTTTGTCTGAAGTATAGGTTCGAGTCCTATGTGCTCCGCCAGTTCCTTAATATGAGTTTTACAGACATTAAAGGTTACAATATGAGTTTTACAGACATTAAAGGTTACGATCGTAAACAGCATCTTGATACTAAATTATGTTATGGTAATGATCAGAATTTTATAACATTTGTTGAGTGTCTTGATGATAATTGTCCTAATGCCTTCGAATTGCAATTTACTGATGGTGTGGCAGGCATTACTATTTGTTATAAAAAAACGAGAATTGTTAACAATACACAGGTCTGTTAACGATAAAGAGGTTCATTGCGTAGACAAAGATGCTGGCAATTCAAGAGTAATAACAAAAATTGGTATTAAACGCGCTGTATCAAAATACCTTGAAGTCGCCAAACAAAAAGCAGATGCGCTCGATCGAGAACTGCAACGGCAAGCTGAAAAACAGAAAATAGACAATGACGTTTTTGATCTTTGTTTGAAAAAAAGTTAATCCTGATCCCAGAGACGAAAAATACGCTTTAGATGCATGGAACAAAAGTCGGCCGTTTTTAGGTTTAGGTTATTCGCTTACTGTTTATATGCGTGCACTTAATATGCATTTGAATCGAATCAGAAACAATTATACATGCTTAAAAAGAGTAGTTGCATTTTATCAACAAGCGCATGCTTATGCTGATGAACACAAACTGGATTCTTCTGACGCACAACGTTTTTACGATTGTGATAGAAGACTGAGAAACATAATTATATCGGCAGGCAAACGTGTTTTTTTTTTAAGTGAGGACAATTTATGAACTTTCGCGAATTTTTAATTAATAACCTTAATGAAGATCATTCTAATGCTGACGAGTTTAAAGTATATGCAGGTGTAGTGGAACCTGATTATGCATTTGCTGTGGTCGAATACAACAACGGTAAAATTGTTAATGTACACGATCTCGTCACAAGTGGAATGGTGTTACCAGATTTTAATGATCGAACAAACACAGTAGACAAAATCAAAAATCTATATAGCAAAGATGTAAACGATACCACCGTACAAAATTGGCTGACCAAAGTAATTAAATTTAAAAATCTCACACTTTTAAGTACGCTGCCTAATGCCAAAAGTGTTAGAAATTTTTTTATAGAGTTTTACGATAAAATTATCCCTGCGTTGTCACTTAAACTACAAAAACGCAGAAATGGTATTCGTGAGCAATTACAAAGGCGACCGTATTATAAAACAGATTATTTAACTGAACGCAATGAACGCAATGAACGCAATGAACGCACTAAACGCAAAATGCCAAAAAATGTTAAAATTTGTGATGTATTTACTGATTTCGATGAATTTGTCGACACTGCAAAACAAACAATTGATGATATAGTGTAATTCTTGAAATGTTGATATGCAATACCCCTGATTTTCGGTGGCATTTATCACCGAAAATCAGGGGTATTTTTTAATGGTTTGAGTGTATTGTGTGATGTCTTACCTTCCCCAAATATGATTGTATTTCCTGGGAAGATTAGCACAGTTTCCACGTGTTCCGTCAGGCATTTCAACCCGGACGCACTGTTTAGTGCTGTATGAGAAGATCACGTCTGGAGTGCTTGTAGAATGTGCTACAATCATGATAAACGGCATTGCCATACCAATGCCCATGAATACAACCATTCCTGCGATTTTCAATGCTTTAATGATTCTCATGCTGCTTTGTCCTTGAGATAGTTTTTCAGAGCATTTTTAGCGATGTCAGTAATCGCTTCATACATCTCTTCAGAGAAATCCTCGTACTTGTCACTGTACAGGTACTTGAAATTGCCTGGTGAAAACAAATCCTCGATAAGCACTTCAGTGTCATTGCAATCAATGGTGTCAATGACATCATCAGTGAGGGGTTCACCATCGTCAATGTCGTGAACTACCCCACCCCGTAAAGGGACGGGGCTTCCTACTTCAACTAGATTGAAAGAGTTTCAAACCCCATTTGGATTTGAAGTCATTCAACCTATCCATAGGCACTTCC
>ERZ842401.4112-NODE-4112-length-17268-cov-43.784930_pt1 | contig 17268 bp, 18 predicted proteins | sample MGYA00521270_ERZ842401 | MGnify/ENA primary metagenome ERZ842401 (study PRJEB31892, sample SAMEA3878208) | bioreactor metagenome | biome: Moose rumen | place: Sweden | collected 2011-10 | study: EMG produced TPA metagenomics assembly of the PRJEB12797 data set...
GTGCGCTGATTACGCCTGACGAAGAGTCGTGGCGCGAGATTATGATGTACGCTACACAATACAGAGAGAGCTACCCGTACTACCAGCATGAGAAGATAGGATATAACTATCGTATGAGTAATATCTGCGCAGGTATTGGCCGGGGGCAGATGACGGTGGCGGATGAGCATATCGCACATCATAAGCACGTGCAGGAACTTTATGAAGAGCTGTTGAAAGACGTTGACGGAATCAACGTCCACAGTCAACCGAAAACTGGTGAATATGATTCTAATTATTGGCTTTGCACTATCACTATTGACGAAAAGGTGAAGGTAAAAGGCCAAGAGAATGCCTACAAGACGATTGTGACGGGTGCTGTAGGAGGTGCTGCGGGCGTGATTCACGCAGCAGAATCTGCTACTACCGATTGTCAGCCGAATGACAATGTGGAAGCGATGCGTGTGGCTCTTGACCAAGCTGGAATCGAAGCCCGTCCAGTCTGGAAGCCCATGCACAAACAGCCGGTGTACTGTCGTACAAATGAAGAATTAAGAATGAAGAATGAAGAATTACCTGGTGGGGTGATGTGCCAGACTTCTGCTTCGAGTGTGGCGTATGTCAATGGCGTAAGTGAGGCTATCTTTAAGGTTGGTATGTGCTTGCCTGCCGGGCCGTATGTCTCAGACGATGATGTGAAGTATATCACGGAGACGATAAAGGCAAGTATTGAATGATGATTCTTTCATAGATAAAAGTTATGACATAGAAGATATGGATAGCAAGATATATGAATAGGCCGTGATTACATTGCAACAAAAAAGAAAAAGAGGATGTGTTGAACACATCCTCTTTTGATTTATCACTTGATAAGTTCGATGCTACGCTTTAGGAACTTGTCGAGGGCTTCGCCTTTTAGCATACCGTTCTGCAGCAGGGCGAGGTCGATGAGCTGGTGGACGATGGCGTTTTCGGCAGCAAAACCGTTGAGGACGTTCTGCTTTTTGTCCTTCTGCTCTTGGACGGCCTTTTCGGTCTCGGCCTTCATGTCCTTGTCGTCCTGCGTCAGTTCCTCAGGCTTCTTCTTGTCTTGGGCCTGACGGATGGCAGCCAAGCGGGCTTCCTGTCCTTTCAGCTCAGCCTCGATAGGCTGAAGAACAGTTGAGAGTTGGGCGTTGAGCGTTGAGAGTATGTCTTTGACAAGCCGATGGTCGGCGTTCAGTACGAGGTTCAGCGAGTCGGGCATCTGGGCATAGAAGTTCATGCCCTGCTGGAAGCGGCTCATCTCCTTCATACGGCGCATCCACTCGTTCTGCGTGATGACCACGGGACGCTGGTTCTCGCCCAGGCTCTGCACCTCGACCATGAATTCCGTCTTCTCCATCTTCGGCATCTGCGAACGGAACACCTGTGACAAATTGGCAGATTCGTCGTCTGTCAGGTTTGACTTCGGAGCGTCATCCTTGACGATGAGGCGGTCGATGATGTCGGAGTCGACACGGGTGAAGCGGCTCTTCTCGAACTTCTGCTCCAGCATCTGGATGGCGGGAACGTCGAGCTGGCCGTCCAACAGTAATACTGAGTAGCCCTTGTCCTTGGCAGCCTGGATGTAAGAGTACTGCTCCTCCTTGTCGGTGGCATAGAGGTAGACGAGCTGGTCGTCCTTGTCCTTCTGGCTGCCCTCGATGAGCGTCTTGTATTCGTCGAAGGTGAAGTATTTGCCCTCGGTGTCCTTGAAGAGTGCAAACTCCTTGGCGCGGTCGTAGAAGCTCTCCTCCGACAGCATGCCGTAGTTGATGAAGAGCTTCAGGTCGTCCCACTTCTCTTCGTATGCCTTGCGGTCCTCCTTGAAGATGGCCTGCAGACGGTCGGCCACCTTCTTGGTGATGTAGGTGGAGATCTTCTTCACCTCACGGTCGCTCTGCAGGTAGCTGCGGCTGACGTTCAGGGGGATGTCCGGCGAGTCGATGACACCATGCAGCAGCGTCAGGAACTCAGGCACGATGCCTTCCACCTGGTCGGTCACGAAGACCTGGTTGCAGTAGAGCTGAATCTTGTTGCGCTGCAGGTCGATGTTCGATTTTATGCGCGGGAAGTAGAGGATACCCGTCAGGTTGAACGGATAGTCGACGTTCAGGTGAATCCAGAACATCGGCTCGTCGCTCATGGGGTAGAGGGTGCGATAGAACTTCTGGTAGTCCTCGTCCTTCAGCGAAGACGGAGCCTTGGTCCACAGCGGTTCTGAGTCGTTGATGATGTTGTCCTCCTGGGTGTCCACCATCTCCTTCTTCTCGCTCGACCACTCCTGCTTCTTGCCGAAGGCAATGGGCACGGCCATGAACTTGCAGTATTTGGTCAGCAGCTGCTGTATCTTTTCCTTCTCGAGGAACTCCTTGCAGTCGTCGTCCAGATAGAGGATGATGTCACTGCCACGGTCCTCTTTCTCGGCATCGTCAATCTCATAGGCGGGACTGCCGTCGCAGCTCCACTTCACGGCCTTGGCGCCGTCTTTGTAGCTCTTGGTGACAATCTCCACCTTCTTCGACACCATGAACGAAGAGTAGAAGCCCAGTCCGAAGTGTCCGATGATGTTGTTGGCGTTGTCCTTGTACTTCTCTAAGAAGTCATTGACACCCGAAAAAGCAATCTGGTTGATGTACTTGTCTATTTCCTCCTCAGTCATGCCGATGCCTCGGTCGGAGATAGTGATGGTGCCCTTGTCCTTGTCTAATGAGACATGAACGGTCAGGTCGCCCATGTCGCCCTTAAACTCGCCCTGCTGGGCCAGCGTCTTCAGCTTCTGTGTGGCATCGACGGCGTTTGACACCATCTCGCGCAGGAAAATCTCATGGTCACTGTAGAGGAACTTTTTGATGACGGGGAAGATGTTCTCGGTTGTAACCCCGATGTTACCTTTTTGCATATACCTTATTATATTTATATTTATTCGTTTTTCCGATGTGTCTGCAAATATCGTGCCAAACGAAACCTAATGCAGAAAATCAGTAAAACATTTGGATGGTTTGGATTTCTTGATTACCTTTGCACCCAAAATAGAAACTATGGTAAAAAGAAGATGGCGCTGCAAGCCGGGCTGTCAGCCCACGGAGCTGGACAAGCGCATCATGTATTTGGAGAATAAAGGAGCACTGGTGCCGACGCCGGACCTGATTAAGACCTCTGAACAGATAGAGGGCATCCGCCGTGCGGGTATCGTCAATACGGGTGTGCTGGACGCTGTCGGGAAAGAGATATGTGCGGGCATGTCGACACTGGAGATAGACCAGATTTGCCGTGACTACTGTGCCCTGCACAACGCCACGCCCGCCTGTCTGAACTATGGTGGCGACGAGGAAACCCCGCCGTTCCCCATGAGCGTCTGTACAAGCATCAATGAGGTGGTCTGTCACGGCATCCCCAAGGCCGAGGATATTCTGGAAGAGGGCGACATCATCAATGTCGACTTCACGACCATCCTCGACGGCTACTATGCTGATGCCTCGCGCATGTTTATCATTGGCAAGACCAGCCGTGAGAAGGAACAGCTGGTGCGCGTCACCAAGGAGTGTCTGGAGATAGGCATGGAGGCTGCCAAGCCCTGGCATGGCGTCAATGAGATAGGACGTGCCATTCAGAAGCATGCTGACAAGTATCACTACGGCGTGGTGCGTGACCTGTGCGGCCATGGGGTGGGGTGTCACTTTCACGAAGACCCCGAGGTGGCCCACTTCAAGCAGCGCGGCGACGGCATGTTGCTGGTTCCCGGCATGGTCTTTACCATCGAGCCGATGATTAACATGGGCACGTGGAAAGTCTTCATCGACTCCGAGGATCCTTACGGTTGGGAGGTCATCTCTGACGACGAGAAGCCCTCGGCCCAGTGGGAGCATACGCTGTTGATGACCGAGCATGGTGTGGAAGTGCTGTCTCACTAAATGAGAAATGAGAAGTGAGAAATGAGAAATGACATGGAGCCACAGAAATACATATATATATTAGGTATAGAGTCGTCGTGTGATGATACAAGTGCGGCGGTGCTGAAGAATGGTGTGCTGCTGTCGAACGTGACGGCATCACAGGCTGTACATGAGTCGTATGGTGGTGTGGTGCCCGAGCTGGCAAGCCGTGCACACCAGCAGAACGTGGTGCCGGTGGTGCACGAAGCCATCAAGCGGGCTGGCATTGAGAAAGAACAGTTGTCGGCAGTAGCCTTTACGCGAGGACCCGGTTTGATGGGTTCGCTGTTGGTGGGCGTCAACTTTGCCAAGGGCTTTGCCCGTTCGTTGGGCATTCCCCTGATAGATGTCAACCACTTGCAAGGGCATGTAATGGCGCACTTTATCAAGGAGAGCGACGACGACCAAAACCAACCACCTTTACCATTCCTCTGCTTGCTGGTCAGTGGTGGAAACTCACAGATTGTCAAGGTGAATGCCTATAACGACATGGAGGTGTTGGGACAGACCATCGACGATGCTGCCGGCGAGGCCATCGACAAATGTTCGAAGGTGATGGGCCTGGGCTATCCCGGCGGTCCTATCATCGACAGACTGGCCCGTCAGGGCAACCCCAAGGCCTATCAGTTTGCAGAGCCTCACATACCAGGACTGAACTACAGTTTCTCTGGTTTGAAGACCTCGTTTCTCTATAACATGCGTAAGTGGGTGGAGGACGATCCTGGCTTCATCGAGCACCACAAGGAAGACATCGCTGCCTCGTTGGAATGGACCGTCGTCGACATTTTGATGAAGAAACTGAAGTTGGCCGTCAAACAGACGGGCATCAAGCACGTTGCCGTGGCTGGTGGCGTGAGTGCCAACAACGGCCTACGCAACGCTTTCCACGACCATGCCAAACGCTATGGATGGACCATTTATATTCCGAAGTTCAGCTACACGACCGACAATGCCGCGATGATTGGCATCGTGGGCTACTACAAATTCCTGGATAAGGAGTTCTGTCCAATAGATGCCCCGGCGTTCTCGAAAGTCACATTTAATTGACCATTTGACCATTTCACAAATTGACAATTGGTTCGCAAATCGTAAAATAGTATAATTGTAAAATAGTAAAATTAATCCATGGATTTTGAAAGCAAGATTATCAGCAGGGAGGTAAGCCAGCTGTTGTGGGAAATGGAGAAGACGGTGAGTACGGCCGAGAGTTGCACGGGCGGCCGCATCGCTGAAGCTATTATTGCCGTGCCCGGCGCTTCGAAATATTTCAAGGGAGGCATCATCTCGTATGTCGACGAAATCAAGGAGTCGTTGCTGGGCGTCGACTCGCAGGTGCTGGTCGAACAGACGGCAGTCTGCGAGGAGGTGGCCCGTCAGATGGTGAAGGGCGCATGTAAGTCGCTGAATACAGACTATGCTATCTCAGCCACTGGCATTGCCGGTCCCGGCGGAGGTACGAAGGACAATCCCGTGGGTACGATATGGCTGGCCTGTGGCACTCCCGACTGTCAGGTGACGATGAAGGTCGAAGAGGATCATGGTCGTGACATCAACCTGGCTATCGCTACCAATCATGCCATGCAATTGTTCCTCGATTTTCTGAAAGCAGAGGATGAAAAACGTGAGAAAACAGAACTGGAAGGTTAAAAAACATTAACACAAAAACATTTCTCATTTCTCATTTCTCATTTCTCATTGAAAATGTGTACCTTTGCACCCTGTTTGGAGTAAGTTATATTTTAGGAACAAATAAAAAGTAGATAGAAATGTCGAAAATTTGTCAAATTACAGGAAAGACGGCACAGCGTGGTAATAATGTGTCGCACTCAAAGCACCGCACAAAGCGCGTCTTTGATGTAAACCTGTTCAGCAAGAAGTTCTACTATGTTGAGGAGGCTTGCTGGATTCAGTTGAAGATCAGCGCCGCTGGTCTGCGTATGATTAATAAGGTAGGTCTGGACGCCGCCCTGAAGCAGGCTGTTGCTAAGGGTTATGTTGATTGGAAGGACATTAAAGTAATAGGAGACTAATAACCATGGCAGGTAAGAAAGCAAAGGGTAACCGCGTTCAGGTGATTCTGGAGTGCACTGAGATGAAGGAGAGTGGACTGCCCGGAACAAGCCGTTATATTACGACCAAGAACCGTAAGAATACCCCCGAGAGAATGGAACTCAAGAAGTATAACCCCATCCTGAAGCGCATGACTGTGCATAAGGAGATTAAGTAATCCGATATAAAGCATGGCAAAGAAAACCGTCGCTACCCTCCACGAAGGCTCAAAGGATGGTCGCGCTTACACAAAGGTTATCAAGATGGTGAAGAGCCCCAAGACGGGTGCTTACATCTTTGACGAGCAGATGGTTCCCAACGAGTCTGTTAAGGACTTCTTTAAGAATTAATATTAAAATCTCAATAGAAAAAGCTGAAACTGAAGGTGGTTTCAGCTTTTTTTTGTATCTTTGCGCTGAAATTGTAATATTATGGGTATTTTCGGTTTTTTTAATAAGGAAAAGAAAGAGACGCTGGACAAGGGATTGGAGAAGACCAAGACCAGTGTGTTTGACAAACTGGCGCGTGCTGTGGCTGGTAAGTCGAAGGTGGATGACGACGTGCTTGACAATCTGGAGGAGGTGCTCATCACCTCTGATGTCGGCGTTGAGACGACCCTGAAGATTATCGAGCGCATAGAAGAGCGCGTGGCCCGTGACAAGTATGTCTCGACCAGTGAGCTGAATGCCATTCTGCGCGACGAGATAGCATCACTGCTGGCAGAGACCAATACGGAGGATAACAACAACTGGGACCTGCCTGCCGACCATCAACCCTACGTCATCCTGGTGGTTGGCGTCAATGGCGTGGGTAAGACGACGACAATCGGTAAACTGGCGTGGCAGTTCAAGCAGGCGGGCAAGAAAGTCTACCTGGGCGCTGCTGACACCTTCCGTGCCGCAGCTGTTGAGCAGTTGTGCATTTGGGGTGAGCGTGTAGGCGTGCCCGTTGTGAAGCAACAGATGGGCAGCGATCCTGCATCGGTGGCTTTCGACACCCTGCAGAGTGCCAAGGCCAATGGTGCCGACGTTGTGCTGATTGACACGGCAGGCCGTCTGCACAACAAGGTGGGCCTGATGAACGAGTTGAAGAAGATTAAGGACGTGATGAAGAAGGTGCTGCCTGATGCTCCCGATGAGGTGCTGCTGGTGCTTGATGGCTCTACGGGGCAGAACGCCTTTGAGCAGGCCAAACAATTTGCTGCCGTTACGCAGATTACGTCGCTGGCCATCACCAAGCTTGACGGTACTGCCAAGGGTGGTGTGGTCATCGGTATCAGTGACCAGTTGAAGGTGCCGGTGAAGTATATCGGTCTGGGCGAGGGTATGAAGGACTTGCAGTTGTTTGACCGAAAGGAGTTCGTTGATTCGCTGTTTAATATAGTAAAATGAAGAAAAAGTCTTAATTTAGTGCGCAGAACCTTGAAGACGATAGATTTCATATCACTTGGGTGCTCGAAGAATCTGGTGGATTCTGAGAACCTGATGGGACTGATGGAGGCCAACGGTTATCATTGTACACATGATAGCGATGACCCTCAGGGGGAAATCGTGGTCATCAATACCTGCGGATTCATTGCTGATGCAAAGGAGGAGAGCATCAATACGATCCTAGAGTTTGCACAGGCCAAGACCGAGGGACGCATTGAGCGCCTCTACGTCATGGGCTGTCTCTCGGAGCGCTATCTGGCAGACTTGGAGGCCGAGATTCCCGAGGTCGATGGCTGGTACGGGAAGTTCAACTACAAGCAACTGTTGAGTGATCTGGAAGCTGAAAATTACACAGCGGATTGCATCGCCACACTCTCGAAGAGAGAACCGCTCCCATTGTGTAATTCTGCATATCGTCACATTACTACGCCTTCGCACTATACCTATATCAAGATTTCAGAAGGTTGCAACCGGCATTGCGCCTATTGTGCCATCCCCTTGATTACAGGCAAGCACCAGAGCCGTCCCATGCAGGAGATTCTCGGTGAGGTGCGCTGGCTGGTTAGCCAGGGTGTCAAGGAGTTTAACGTCATCGCGCAGGAACTGACCTATTATGGTGTGGACATTGACGGTCAGCAACATATTGCCGAACTGGTGGAGCAGATGGCCGACATTGAGGGCGTGGAATGGATACGTCTGCACTACGCCTATCCGACGCATTTCCCGTGGGATTTGTTGCGGGTGATGCGTGAGAAGAAAAATGTCTGCAAGTATCTCGATATCGCCTTGCAGCATATCAGCGACCATATGCTCGACCGTATGAAGCGTCATGTCAGCAAGCAGGAGACCTACGATTTGGTAGAGCGCCTGCGCCGCGAAGTGCCTGGCATTCATATCCGTACGACGCTGATGGTGGGATTCCCCGGCGAGACCGACGAGGATTTTGAGGAGCTGCTTGCATTCACGAAGTGGGCCCGTTTCGAGCGCATGGGTGCCTTTGCCTATTCCGAAGAGGAAGGAACTTTCTCGGCGGAACACTACAAGGACGATGTGCCTGAGGAGGTGAAACAGCGCCGACTCGACAAGTTGATGCGCGTACAGCAAAATATCAGTGCCGAGATAGAAGCCCAGAAGATTGGACAGACGCTGCGCGTCATCATCGACCGCGTAGAAGGCGACTGGTATGTCGGGCGTACGGAATACTGTTCGCCCGAGGTAGACCCCGAGGTGCTGATTTATAGAGGTGAGCGGGGAGCGGGGAACGGAAAGACGCTGACCATCGGACAGTTTTATGATGTCCGCATTACCGATGCTGAAGAGTTTGACTTATATGCTACTACGATATGAACAACAAGGAACTGATAGCTGAATTAGCCGCCCGTACCGGGCATAACGCTAAGGATACCCAGCGACTGATGAACAATGTCATCAATGCCATGGGTGATGCCTTTCAGGAGGGTGACTCCGTACAGGTGACTAATTTCGGAACTTTTGAGACCAAGAAGAAGATGGAGCGTGTCTTCCTTAATCCGGCCACCAATCAGCGTTTGCTGGTGCCGCCGAAACTGGTGCTGAGTTTCAAGCCGAACCAGACGTGGAAGGACAAATTGAAAGGAGGCAAGTAAGCTATGGGAAAACTGACTATCAATGATATTGCAGCCGTCTTGGTGGACAAGAATGGACTGGACAGACGGGAGGCCAACCAATTTGTGACGGAGTTGTTTGCCGTCATCATGGAACGGCTCAATGCCGGCGAACAGGTGAAGGTAAAGGGTCTGGGTACATTCCGGATTATCGATGTGGAAGCTCGCGAGAGCGTCAGCGTCCGTACGGGTGAACGCGTCACCATCATCGGTCACTCGAAGTTGACGTTCACTCCCGATGCCACGATGAAGGAACTTGTCAATAAGCCCTTCTCGCAGTTCGAGACAGTTGTGCTGAACGACGGCGTGGAGTTTGACGACATGAAGGTCGTCACAAAAGAAGACTCTAAGGATGACGAACCGGAAGAAGAGTCCGAGGAGGTCGTCAGAGAGGAAGTACCTGCGGTAGCTGCTATTGCTGATGTTCCGACCATTGAGGAAACCATTGCTGCTGTTTCGACTACAGTGGAATCTGTCGTCGAGGAGGTTCCTGTTGAGGAACCACTGATAGAAGTGGCTGAGGAGGAGGCTCCCGTTGAAGAAACCAAGGAAGAGGTTCCCGTTGAAATGGTAAACAAGAAGGGGGAATTGAGAGAAGAGAACAATAAAAAGCGTCCGCTGGTATGGCTGTTGAAGATGTTTGGTGTGCTGGCATTGATGGCTGTTTCTGCCTATGGTGGCTACTATCTTGGCGTTAACAAACCATTGCCAGATGTTGTTCCTGATACCATTGTTGTCCGGGATACGGTCGTTATTGCCAAGGACAGCATGAAGGTGGCTGCCGAGGATGTGAAGACTGAGGAAGTAGCCATAGACACCGTGAAAGCTATTGAGGAAACAGCCAAAGTCACAGAGAAAGCAGTGGAGAAAACCGTTGAGAAAGTTGTTGAGAAAACAGTTGACAAATATGCAGCCAAGGATGACCGTGTGCGTCTGGGCGCCTATCGCATTGTCGGTTTGGACCATGAGGTTAAGGTGCTGGCAGGTCAGACCTTCTATAGCATCTGCCGTGCCAATCTGGGTCCGGACATGGAGTGCTACGTAGAAGTATACAATAACCTGCCCAAGAATCCTACTATCAAGGAAGGGCAGGTCATCAAGATTCCCAAGTTACAGCTGAAGAAGCGTAAGAAATAAAAGAAGCAACGGATTCTACAGCTGTGGAATCCGTTGCTTTCTTTTATGTTGTTTGTTTATCCGTTCATGGAGAGCAGGAACTCCTCGTTGGAGTGTGTCTGCACCAGTCGGTCGCGTACAGTGCTCATGGCTTCGATGGGGTTCATCTCGGCAATGAACTTGCGGATGATCCACATGCGGTTGAGTGTGGTCTGATCCTGCAGCAGGTCGTCGCGGCGCGTAGAGCTCTGTACGAGGTTGACGGCCGGGAAGACACGCTTGTTGGCCAGCATGCGGTCAAGCTGCAGCTCGGAGTTACCCGTTCCCTTGAATTCCTCGAAGATGACCTCGTCCATCTTGCTGCCCGTATCTGTCAGTGCGGTAGCGATGATGGTCAGCGAACCGCCGTTCTCAATGTTACGGGCGGCACCGAAAAAGCGCTTGGGTTTTTGTAAGGCGTTGGCGTCGACACCACCGGTGAGTACTTTTCCGCTGGCAGGAGCTACCGTATTGTAGGCACGGGCCAGACGGGTGATGGAGTCAAGGAAGATGACCACGTCGTGGCCACACTCCACCATGCGCTTGGCCTTCTCAAGCACGATACCGGCAATCTTCACGTGACGGTCGGCAGGTTCGTCGAATGTTGAGGCTATCACCTCGGCATTGACCGTGCGTGCCATATCGGTCACCTCTTCCGGGCGTTCGTCAATCAGCAGCATCATGATGTAAGCCTCGGGATGGTTGGCGGCAATGGCGTTGGCGATGTCTTTCATCAGCAGCGTCTTACCTGTCTTGGGCTGGGCGACGATGAGTGCACGCTGTCCCTTGCCGATGGGTGAGAAGAGGTCGACGATGCGCACCGAGGGGTTGGTGGTGGCAGGGTCGCCGCAGAGCGTGAACTTCTCGTCGGGGAAGAGCGGTGTCAGGTGTTCGAAGGCCACGCGGTCGCGCACTTCCTGCGGCTGACGGCCGTTGATGCTGGTGACGGTGGAGAGCGCGAAGTATTTCTCGTTGTCGTGTGGCGGACGCACGGTGCACTCTACCACGTCGCCGGTCTTCAGCGAGTAGTGCTTGATTTGTTGTGGGTTGACGTAGATGTCGTCGGGCGACGACAGGTAGTTATAGTCCGATGAGCGCAGAAAACCGTAGCCGTCCTGCAGAATCTCCAGCACGCCGTTGCCAGTGATGAGGTCGGCGAAGTCGAAGTTAGCAGCCTGCTGGCGCTGGCCGTTGGCTGGTTGCCGGACGGCAGCAGCCTGTTGCTCCTGCTGCTGTACGACGGGGCGGTCGAAGATGTCGACGGTAGGAATAGCCTCCTGGTCCTCAATGGGCAGGTCGATGACGGTAATGAAGTCCGTGCCGTCGGCAGGGTCGCCTTCCCAGACACCGTCGGTGGTCTCTTCACCAGCATGCTGGGCCATCTTCTCCTGAAGCTTGTCAATAGCCTCAGTAGTGATGTTGTCACTCTCGTCAGTCGTGGCGACATTATTCTCGGCAGCCTCAGGAACAGGAGCATCGTCGGCCTCCTCAGCCTTCTGGGCAGCTTCATTGGCAGCAGCCTCTTCTGCAGCCTTCTTGGCAGCCTCGGCGGCAGCTATCTCCTCCAATTCTTTCTTCGACTTGCGGCCGCGCTTCTTGGGGGCAGGCTTGGCTTCGGCGGGGGCTTTACTCTCGGCAGCAGGCTGTTCGGCGACGTCAGCATCAGCGGCGGCAGCTTCGGCAATGACCTTGCTCAGCGACGGTTTCTTAGTGGGTTTGGTGCTCTTGGCATCCAGATTCTCACCGTCGGTGCCATTGACGGTATATACCTTGTTGTTATCCTTGGCTATGCGGGTGCGCTTGCGCTTGGGTGTTGTCACGCCGGCGGCAGAGTTTTCGGCAGCCTTGTCGAGGATGGCATAGACTACTGTCTCAAGCTCGTCGTTCTGCGACACCTTGACACCTACTTCGTTTGCTATCTCCATCAGTTCAGGGATGGGAAGCTTTTCTAATTCTTCTTTCGTGTACATATTTATAATATACAGTAATTCGTTAATATTTCAATGATGTATGGATATTTTGAAAACTTTGGAAATAATGCTTCGCGGAGGGAAGCACGTTTTCTGAAATACGGCTGCAAAGGTACTAAGTTTTTTCTAAACCGCAAAACTTTCCGGGCGTTTTATTTGAATTATTGTGAATAATTTGTACCTTTGTAGGCAAAAATGTAGAAAATGGACATCAAGCAAGCAGAATTCTCTCTGTCGGCACCGATGGTGTCGATGTGCCCGAAAGACACGAAACCGGAGTATGCCTTCATCGGTCGCTCGAATGTGGGTAAGTCGAGCCTCATCAATATGCTGACGAACAACAAGAAACTGGCGAAGACCAGTTCTACGCCTGGCAAGACGTTGCTTATCAACCACTTCCTTATTAATAAGGAGTGGTATCTGGTTGACCTTCCCGGCTATGGCTATGCCAAGCGGTCGAAGAAGGAGGTCGACCGGCTTGACCAGATGATTCGAGGCTACATCTTGCAACGCGAGCAGTTGGTGAACGTCTTCGTGCTGGTGGACATCCGGCTGGAACCGCAGAAGATAGACCTGGAGTTCATCGAGTGGCTGGGACTATCGGGCATCCCGTTCTCCATCGTCTTCACCAAAGGCGATAAGCTGACGCCTAACAAGTGCCGGCAGGCGATGGAGGCATATAGTAAAACACTCTCGGAAACCTGGGAGGAGATGCCCCCGATGTTCCTGACATCGGCTGAAAAGAAGGACGGCCGTGACGAGGTGTTGGGGTATATTGAGAAGATTAACCAGGAGATACAGGGTCAATGATAGTATGATACCCTATTTAGACGTACAACACCTGACGAAGTCGTTCGGCGCACTGACGCTGTTCCGCGACATCAGCTTCTCCATCGGCGAAGGCCAGAAGGTGGGACTCATTGCGAAGAACGGCACGGGCAAGTCGACGCTGCTCAGCATTCTGGCTGGTAAGGAGGGCTATGATTCCGGCGATATCGTCTATCGCCGTGACCTGAAGGTAGGCTTTCTGGAACAGTCGCCGGCTTTCGACCCGGAAGAGACTGTGCTGGATGCCTGCTTCAACCATCATGGCGAGGATGAGAAGGTGCTGAAGGCCAAGCAGGTGCTGACACAGTTGAGAATCAGCAACCTCCAGCAGCCGATGGGACAGTTGTCCGGTGGTCAGCAGAAACGTGTGGCACTGGCCAACGTGCTGTTGACAGAACCCGACCTGATTATCTTGGACGAACCCACGAACCATCTGGATTTGGAGATGATAGAATGGCTGGAGGGCTATCTGCGGCGGGGTAACCGTACCTTGCTGATGGTGACGCACGACCGCTTCTTCCTGGACCGTGTGTGCTCGGTCATCCTGGAACTGGACGACCATACCGTCTATACCTATCGCGGTAACTATGCCTATTATTTGGAGAAACGCCAGGAGCGTATCGACAACAGGCGGGCAGAGATAGCCCGTGCCAACAACCTGTATCGTACGGAGCTGGAGTGGATGCGGCGTATGCCGCAGGCTCGTGGTCATAAGGCCAAATATCGTGAGGATGCCTTCTACGAGTTGGAGAAGATGGCGAAGCAACGCATTGAGGAGCGCCAGCTGAGGCTGAAGTCCTCTAATATATATATAGGTAGTAAGATTTTCGAGTGCCAGTACATTTCGAAGGCCTTCGGCCAAATGAGAAATGAGAAAGGAGAAATGAGAAATGAGCCCGTGGTGATTCTCAAGGACTTCTACTACAACTTCTCCCGTTTCGAGAAGATGGGTATCGTGGGCAACAACGGAACGGGTAAGTCGACGTTCATCAAGATGCTGTTAGGCGAGGTGCCTGTGGACGAAGGCCGCATCATCATCGGCGATACAGTGAAGTTCGGCTACTTCTCACAGGAAGGCCTGCAATTCAATGAGCAGCAGAAGGTAATCGATATAGTCCGCAACATTGCTGAGTATGTGGACCTGGGCGGCGGCAAGAAACTGTCGGCATCACAGTTGCTGCAGTATTTCCTCTTCACCCCCGAGCAGCAGTACAACTACGTGTATAAGCTTTCGGGCGGCGAGCGCAGGAAACTGTACCTCTGTACGGTGCTCATGCGGAACCCTAACTTCCTGGTACTTGATGAGCCGACCAACGACCTCGACATCGTCACGCTGCAAATCCTGGAGGAATATCTCCAGGACTTCCCCGGCTGTGTCATCGTCGTCAGCCACGACCGTTACTTCATGGACAAGGTGGTCGACCATCTGCTGGTGTTCAAGGGCAATGGTGTCATCAAGGATTTCCCCGGCAACTACACACAGTACCGCGAGTGGGAGGGGAGGCCTACCCCCAACCCCTCCCAAAAAGGAGGGGAGAAAAGGGTAGAGGATACGTCTCTTTCCAGTAAGTCAAGCTACCGTCACGATGACCGTCGTCGCCTGTCCTACAAGGAGAAGCGCGAGATGGAACAACTGGAGAAGGACATCGCTGCGCTGGAAGCCGAGAAGAAACAGATAGAGGAAGTACTCTGCGGCGGTACGACATCGGTAGACGAGATTACAGCCATGAGCAAGCGCCTGCCGTTGCTGAACGACGAGTTGGACGAAAAATCCATGCGCTGGCTGGAACTCTCGGAAATAGAGGCCTAATCATCAACATCAAACTTCAAATGTCAAACATCAAACTTCCATGATACAGCAACAATATCCTTCACAACTGCTGGAACGAGCCGTGCAGGAGTTCAGCAAACTGCCGGGCATCGGTCGCAAGACGGCCTTGCGACTGGTGCTGCACCTGTTGCGGCAGGATGCCGACGACGTGGCTCAGTTTGCCGATGCCGTCGGGCGACTGGTGGAGGAGGTCCGCTATTGCCACGTGTGCCACAACATCAGCGACAGCGACACATGTCCCATCTGCAGCGACCCGCGACGCGACAGCTCGACCGTCTGTGTCGTAGAGAATATCCAGGACGTGATGGCCGTCGAGAACACCCAGCAGTTCAATGGACTCTACCATGTCCTGGGTGGTGTCATCTCACCCATGGACGGCATTGGCCCCGGCGACCTGGAGATAGATTCGCTGGTCAACAGGGTGGCGGCGGGTGGCATCAAGGAAGTCATCCTGGCGTTAGGGTCCACGATGGAGGGCGACACGACGTGCTTCTACATCTTCCGCAAGCTGGCTCCCTATACGGATGTGAAACTGAGCATCATTGCCCGGGGCATCAGTGTGGGCGACGAACTGGAATATACGGACGAGGTGACGCTGGGTCGTTCCATCCTGAACCGTACACCGTTCGAGGGGAAGTAAACAACGGATTCTACGGATAAAGAAATATAACAACGAATTTCACGAATTACACGAATGAATAACGAGAGCATACAATTTCTGCTGACAACGGTGATGGAGATAGGTACGCTGCTGTGTGCCTACTTGGGAGTGCGGCTGTTTAAGAAAAACCAGTGGCTACGCATTGCACTCATCGGTGTCCCCTTAGTACTCAACATCGTACTGTACTTCATCTACCGCACAACGCCCTTCTTCTATCTGGGCGTCATCCTGTTACTTTGCATTCCCTTCGTATGGCCCAGAAAATCAGCATAGTCATTGTCAGCTACAACGTGCGCAAGCTGCTGGACGAGTGTCTGCAGAGCGTGAAGCGTGCCCTGAAAGGTATTGACGGCGAGGTGTTTGTGGTCGACAACCACTCTACGGACGGCACGGTGAAACACCTGCGCCAGCACCATCCTGACGTGTGTTTCATTGCCAATTCCGAGAATGTAGGCTTTGCCCGTGCCAACAACCAGGCCATCCGACGTTCCAAGGCCGAGTATGTGCTGCTGCTGAATCCCGATACCGTCGTCTACGAGCCTACCATCAAGGGCTGCCTGGACTTCATGGATGCTCATCCCGAGGCGGGTGGGGCAGGGGTGCGCATGTTGACCCGTGAAGGCAATCCCGCCCCAGAGTCACGCCGGGCCATACCGTCACCCTGGGTGGCGATGCTGAAGATGCTGGGCTTCACCCGTCGCTACTATATGAGCAATCTGCCCTGGGACCAGCCTTGCCGGATAGAGGCCATCAGCGGTGCGTTCTGTCTGTTGCGCCGTAAGGCCCTCGACCAGGTGGGGTTGCTCGACGAGGACTTTTTCATGTATGGCGAGGACATCGACCTCAGTTATCGCTTGCTGAAGGGAGGCTGGCAGAACTGGTACCTGCCCTACGACATCGTGCACTACAAGGGTGAATCGACGCAGAAGACATCGTTCCGCTACGTCCACACCTTCTACCAGGCCATGCTCATCTTCTTCCGCAAGCACTACAGCCACCTCAGCTTCATCTTCTCGCTGCCCATTCAGGCGGCCATCTATTTCCGGGCACTTGTGGCGCTGCTGCAAATGATGGGACAGCGCCTGCACCGTTTTGTCAATCCCCAGAACAACGATACCCCATGAACCAGCATCCTGTCATCCGTCTCCGAGCCATCGAACCAGAGGACCTCGATGTGCTCTACCGTATAGAGAACGACCGGGCATTATGGAATGTCGGCGCCACCAACGTTCCCTACAGCCGCTATACCCTCCACGACTATGTGGCAACATCCTGCGACGACATCTATGCCGACCGTCAGGTGCGGCTGGTCATCGAGAACGCCGAGGGCGAGACCGTTGGCATGGCTGACATCGTGCGGTTCGAGCCCCAGCACCTGCGCGCCGAGGTGGGCATCGTCATCATCAATGCCTACCGCCGTCGGGGCTATGCCCGTATGGCCCTGGAAGATTTGTGCAGCTATGCCCTCGACGTGCTGCACCTGCACCAGCTGTATGCCGTCATAGATGCCGCCAACGAGGCTGCCGTCGGCATGTTCCGGCATACCGACTTTCAGGAGCAGGCCCGTCTGAAAGACTGGCTCTTCGATGGGCACAGCTATCGTGATGCGCTGCTCATGCAAAGATTTTTATAAAGTTTTTGGCAAAAAGTTTTGCGTTTTCAAAAAAACTCATTACCTTTGCACCCGCTAAATGAGAAATGAGGCATTTCCGGTGCGTTAGTTCAGTAGGTTAGAATGCCTGCCTGTCACGCAGGAGGTCACGAGT
>ERZ842401.4113-NODE-4113-length-17264-cov-4.698878_pt1 | contig 17264 bp, 23 predicted proteins | sample MGYA00521270_ERZ842401 | MGnify/ENA primary metagenome ERZ842401 (study PRJEB31892, sample SAMEA3878208) | bioreactor metagenome | biome: Moose rumen | place: Sweden | collected 2011-10 | study: EMG produced TPA metagenomics assembly of the PRJEB12797 data set...
AGATATGTATTTCATACATTCCTCTTTTATATTCCTTATATATTAGTAGTTTTAGATTTTCTAATATCTTTAGATTATTTCTAAATCCTACATTAGTTATAGGAATATACTTTTGGATATCCCCTATATTGAAGTGGAATACTATTCTATCAAATCCCCTACAATATAGATATGAATATATTTCTTTGCATTCTGGTTTAATATCTTTATTATTCCAGATATCATCTGATGTTATTAACTTATTCATTTATTTTGTTTCTCCTTTCTTTTATATATATAAACATTTTAATTTATAATGTTTCCGTTTGTTAACAACTATAATATACATCATTAAAAAGGATATGTCAATACTTTTAATTAACATTTTCTATTACTTTGTTGACTTTTGGTAACGTTAGTGATATTATTATTGCAGAGGTGAATAGTATGCAAGATAAAAGTATCGGTGAAATAATTGCTGAAGCTAGAGAAAAAGCAGGTTTATCACAAAGAGCTTTATCTAAAATTGCTAATGTAAGTAATGCTGAAATATCTAAAATAGAATCTGGTGAACGAGATGTTCCCAATCCTAAAACTTTAAGAAAGATTAGTAAATATATTAATATTAATTATAATGAATTAATGAATATGATCGGTTTGGGTTTAGAAGTATCTCCACTTAATCCATTTATTAAAGATTATTATTCTAAAATGAATATGGATGAATTAAACAATGCTGAAATAAATGTTTTAGGAACTATTGATAATTTAGATAAACTAATTAAATCATGTGAGGATAATTTAAAAAAAGAAAATCTTTCAGAACCAGAACTTGAATTACTTAATAAGGCAATAGAAGATAATACATATCAATTAAATACACAAAAAGAAATAATAACATTAATACAAAGTTTAAAGATAAAGGAGAGAAATAAAAATGCAAAAATTTAATTTTAAATTATCATTAATTATTAGTAACATATTATTAGTTGTATCATTAATACTAGCATTAGTATTAGATAATAATAAGATATATAGTTTATACTGGATTATAATTCCAATAGTAATGATTATATTATTATTACTTATGAAGAAATATGATAAACAAGGATTAAATATAGATAAAGAAAAATCAAACTCAATAATTCGTAATTATAATGATATGACGGCAGTAGCTACAACCTTTTATATCTTGATATATACTATGATTATGTTTTATGAAATGTTTAATGAAGAAATAATACAAAATAGTTATTTAATAATTTGTTTCTTCATATTAACTTTACTGTATGAATTCACTTTAATTGAATCAATTAATAATGCTAAAAAAGAAACAATAAAATTATTAAATAAATAAAAATAGATCCTGTATAATTAAGTACAGGACCTTTTTAATTGAATTGTGCTACTAGCATAATTCAACAATAAAAGACGTGGCACGTTTTGTTGCAAAGCAATGAAAGTGGCGATAGTCTTTTCTTTTTTATGAAGTATTTATTACTGAAATAAAAAAGGCAATACATTTACTTGAATAACAAGTTTATGTATTGCTTAAAAGGATTCCAAAGGAAATATTTTCCTTGGCACACATGAAGTTGGTTTCCAACTTCGTAGTGTGTTACGTATTTGGTTTACAAATGCATCTATCACAATGATACTTCATTTTATGTTTTTTTTATTTGTAAGTATAAAATGATTATTTATTATTTCCTTTTAATGCCTTACTTAATATTTTAGATGCTTCATCAAGCATTTCATCTTGTTTAGATAAATAGTAATCGTCAATTGGGCCTTCTCTTCTGTCTCTAGCTATCCAGGCTTGAACAACATCGCATGACATTAGCAAATCAAAATACTCTTCAAATAATTTTCTTGCTTCTTCTTCTGTTTTTGCACTTCTAATTAATCTAATAATTTTATCTATAGGATCTAATTGTTCAGATACAGCCATTCCCTTTGATTCATCAGCCACTTTTGTATCATCAAAAAGGTTTACTATAAATTCAGAATTATTCTTTATGTTTTCATCTGTTATTTCAGGTTCAGAATAACCGCCTTCGGCCATTCTTATATAAGGTATTTCAGAAGGAAATCCTTCTTTTTCAAATTTCTTAATTACTTCATTACCATTATTTAATTTTATAATTTCTTCTGCTTTTTTATTACTCATATATTATACTCCTTTTTTCATTTATTATTTTTTTAAAGTAAGTTGTTTACCATTTTCTTCATTGTCTTTTTTAATTTCCTTGTTAGGACAATAAGTAGCTATAAAATAAGTGACATTATTATCCATATCATAATTATAATTATTATCATTAGGATTAATTTCTAAAGTTATATTATTCTTTTCAAATAATTCTAATAATTTTATATAATTTAAATAAACATAATCATATTGTAAAAAATCATTATAGTAATCACTTGGTCTTCCCATTTTAGTAAATCTAAAAATTGCAACTATTTTCTCTTTATTATCATTTATAACATCCACATTATTACCAATATTCTCGCCCAAATCATCCCAAGTTCCACAAAAAACTAAATGAAAATCAAAACGATTTATTATATTCCCGTCATTATAATTAGCAAAAGAAATCATATTATTTACTACTTTTTATACAAATTTTATCGTATTATCATCCATATTCTCATATAAATTATATGTTTTATCATCACCTACTAAAGTTACTCCACCTTGAATTACTTTTGGTGATATATATAAGTATTTTTTTATTCTGCCTTCTTCAATTTTTTTTGTTTTTAATTCCATAGCTTCAATTTTTTCTTGTAAAGTCATTAAAATCCCTCCAATCAACAATTATTTATTATCATTCAATTACAATTCTATTACTTTTTATATAAAACTATTTTATCGTTTCAACACTTTTACTTGTCCACCAAACACTTACTCTGATATTTCAGATTGCTGTGATACACAATTACATCTTGCTGAAAAACTAGCTTTCTCATTTATTCGGTCTGCAGTTTTCTATATATTATTTCTAGTTATATTTTTTTTTAATTTCTTCTCAAATGAAGTAACAGGTACTCCATCAACTTTTGCACCAACAGGTATTGTAAGTTCTTTACCTCTTTTATGCATAACGAAATTTTCTAAATCACTATCAACTAAATATATTAATTCAAAAGGTAATCCAATACCCATGCTTAAACACTTTTTAGTTTCATTTCTTAACCTACCACCTATATTTTTATCTTCTCCAATAATAATTAATGTTTCAATTTCAGCATCATCAAAGTATGTTCCACTTTTAAATCTTTTAATTTCTTCTTTCTTATTTACAAATGACCATTGTAAACTTATCAATTTTTCATCATCATTTTTAGTTGTATAGAATACAGTTGGCTCACCATATTCTTCACTTAATACTTCATAAAAATCACTTAAAACTGCCATTCTTTCACCAAAAGAACTACCTTTTAAATAATTAGAACCTACCCCAATTCTTAAAAATTCCTTATCAGAAAATTTAAAATAAAAAGGTACCCATTGTCCATTAAACATGTACTCTTTATTATTTCTTCTATATGAAGATAAATATTTACCACTTGGAGTAGCAGTACGAATAGCACCATCAAATTCTATTTTATTACCTAACTTTTTTATTAACCTTTTTGCTAAAAAATAACAATCTTCTACTTTTGAAAATATTTCACTCATAATTATCCTCCAATTATCTCTAACATTTCTTTATCATTTTCCATATTAGATTTAATTAAACCTTTAGTAATTAAATTATTGATAAAAAATACCCATATAAAATCTGCATAGTGGCATCTTGGAATAATCGGTTCACCCATTAAACTTCCAACTAATTTATTTTTACTAACTTTACCTAAACTTTTTAATCTATCAATTATATCTTTATCAAAATAATCTAAATCAACAGAATAAACTTTTCCATTTATCATATATCTAAGTTCTTTATTAGAATTAATTATTTCTAACCATTCTTTAGCTAAATCTTCTTTTTCATATTGTTTTAATATATTTTCTTTTTTTTCTATCTCTTTTATTTCTTCTTCACCATTGTTTGGTATAACCCATGACCATATATTTCCTTCACTTGCAAATACTACACTTATTTCTTTATCTTTAAAGTGATGACACATAAAAAGTAACATACAATATTCATCAGCATCAAATATGCTAGACCATACTCTTATTTTTTTAGCATTACCTACATACTCTTTTATTTTATTAAATAAATTACTAAAATCAAAATTTTTTTCACCATTAGGTATAAATTTATTTAACTCATTTCTTTTAAATTCTTCCATTTCTTTTAAATTACCAATATCAAAAGAAAATGGCAAGTGCACCTTAATACCATCTATGCCACTTCTTTCAAGTAATAAAGATACTGTATCACTTGATGTTATTTCTATTATATCAGTATTATTTCCAATAAAATTATTATCCATAAACATATTAATCACCATATTATTCTTATTTTATTTTTAGTAATATTTTTGTTGTTTTACTTAGATTGTTCAAATTAGGTTTTACATCACTACATCCATTAGATGTTTCAATCATCGTAAAATGTTTATCTTCAGTAAAGGTTGAACTATTAAGTATATTTTGTATATTCTTTTTTCCAAAATTATCCATTAATAAATCGTTTTTTACACTTTTTAAAACTTTTATAGTTTTCTTTTTCTTACCCATAAATTAACCTCCTTAATATTTTAATTATCAAAATAAGTATTCATTACTCTTCTATAAACTCTTTGAGAGCCACTATTTTGTGTTTCAACGCTTTTTTTGACTAATGGAAGTATTTCTAAATACCTTTTTTGTCCTGCGTCCCATATAATTTTATCTAAATCACTATCATTAAAACTAGGATTAATAGTTATTAAATTATCATAATTTTTTATTTGTGTATGAACACTTTTACTATCTAAAATTACTTTATCTCTTAGTTTTCTAAACTTATCATTTCGATCATAAAGAATTGTAGAACTAAACAATAATCTCTCATATTTTCTTTGTAAATGCTCTGAGTCATATTTTGAAATATTGTCCATTGTTATATAAATACTAATACCGAATTTATCAGTTAATTTACCAAAAAATTCCTTATTATATTCATTAATTTTTTGATTATAATTACTTAGTATTTCTTCATCTTCTTCATTAAATACTACTATTATATGTAATATATTTTGCCCATCAAAACTATATGGTGAAAAAAATATACATTCACTTTTGTATTTTATATAAATTTGAGCAAGTTCTTTACATAAATTATTTTTTTGCTCTTCTGTTATATTTAGTTCTTTCATTTTTCCTCCTAAAAAATATTTATTATTTTATATATACCTTTTTTAATACTTTTTGAAACTCAAGTGGAATCTTATTATTTGCCTTATTAATTAACTCATTATCTATTCCAAATAAACTTTCTGCCATAGATCCAACTATTGCAGCATTAGTATCCGTATCTCCACCCATATATATTGCTTTCTTAATAGCATCTTCAAAACTAATTGAATTATATAATACATATAGACAATTATCAATAGTTTCAAAGCAAGTTGTATTAAATTTTGTAAAAGGCACATATTTAATTTTAATATCTAATTTTTTAAATATTTCATCTCTTGAAAAACCTTTTTTTAAGTAATAAATTATTAATGAAATTATGGTGGCTGATGATATTGCTTCTCCTGAATTATGTGAAGGTATAGTTGCAAGCAGTGCATTTTCTATAATATCCTCTTCACTATCAAACATATACCCAATAGGAGATATTCTCATCATAGCACCATTACCATGACTTGTGCCAGTTGTATTTGATTTACTCCATTTGATTAGATTAGGAGAAAAAGGAGTTTTAAAGTATGGATGAAAGTTAGGTTTATATTCTTCATATTTATTTATATATTGTTTTAAATATTTTTCATAGTTTCTATTATGAAGAACCGCATCTAAAATAGCAATCGTAAGAATTGTATCATCACTATAAAATGCATTTCCTTCTATTAAATTATTTATCTCAATATTTTTAATACCCTTAATTTGTTCATATTCATAAATAGAACCTGCTAAATCACCTATAATTGCACCATACATAAAAAACTCCTTATTTTTTTACCATTACTTTTTGATGTTCTTCTATATAATCTTTTACATTTGAAATATCATCAGAATTAAATTTTCTTTTTAATTTATCCTCAAGTACTCCTTTTTCATAATACTTACTATATTTATCAAAATTATTACCTAAATCTTCACACATTAATAAATAATTTTTTAACGCTTGTAACTTTGCTTTATCATCACCTATAGTTACATTTCTAAATTGCTTATTTTCGTTTTCTCTAGATTTATTCTCTTTTAGCGATTCTAAATATTTTTCTTCTTCTTTAATTTGCTTGTTTAAAAATTCTAATTTTATTTGAGTTGCGCTTAATTTTTTCTTTTTATCCTTGAAATTCTTAAAACCTAATAAATCTAGACCAATAGTAGGTATAAGCATATAACATACAATAAAATTAGTTACTAAAGTATCCATTGGCATCTCACCAAATATAGATTCTACTATTTTATCACTATGTCCCATTAAATTAAAAAAAATAAAACTAAATAAATATACGGCACCAATCATGAATGGTGTACAATATGGAATAAACTTTTTATTTTTAATGTTTTTTAAATCATCGTATTTATTGTTTAAAAATTTAATTTCATTCTTCATTCTTTCTACTATATTTTCTTCTTTTAAAACTTCATCTATATTATCTTGATATTCTTTTAATACTTGATGATCATTATCATCAATAACAATTACTTTACCATTTAAATAAGTATAACTTTTGTTCATAAAAACTCCTTATGTTATTTCTTGAATTTTATATATTCTAGGTTTTTATCAACTTCAATTTCTTTATCACCACTCCAAGAATATAACTCAATTAAGCTTTCTTTTATAAACTTCAATTCATCATCATTCATAGTTTTTAATATATCATCATTAACCATAGGCATATAAAATACAGAATTACCACTCATTCTATTTCCAGAATATTCATTTATAAAATAATTAACTGCTTTATCAGTTTGTATTACATCTCCACTTCTCAAATAAATGTAATTGCCACTACCTTTTCTTTCATATGGGAAGTGTATAAATTTTACTATACTGTTGTTTGAAAAAGCCATGTTAATATTTCTACCTGTAATATCTAAGATACATCTTTTTATGAATTCAAGTACATCCTTTTCATTGTTTTCTTCAAATATTTTTTTATGTAATTCAAAATCTATTATATTATCTGGGTCATTCAAATTACCTTTTTCCAAATAAATAGTAAATATGTTTTTTTCCCATGTTGCAAAAGATTTAGCAAATTTTTTTGATGTATGAGTATATACATCTATTCCTAATTCTTGAGCTTGGTAAAATCCTTTTGTTTTTTGCCCATTAAGTGCTAAATCGCTTTTAAAAATATCGTAATAATGTTCTCTAATACAATCAATTACCTGATAAGTATCAGGAAATTTGCCATTATATCTACCATCTCCTCTTTGTGGTGGGGATGGATTTTTATAATCATATGCCATATTATCGTCTCCTTATTATTTTGTTAATATTTTTTGCTTTATCTGATATACCTATCAAATTCTATTTTTTTTACATATGTTTTTGTATGATTATACATATTTAAAATTTTATTTTTTAATTCATCAGATAATCCATAAAACCAATGTAATGTATATTCTAAATCATTTGTTTTTATTTTATCATTTAGTGTTTCATCAAAATCATCTACATTTTTATAACACAAAATAAATTCTCCAGTTGAGTAAAATTCTTCATTTTCTTCAGGATAATTTAAATAGCCACAAAACATATCCTTTGTATCATAGTTTTCTATTGTAATTGCTATAAATTTTTCTTTTTTATATTCTGAGTCAAGTGGATAATCATGATGTGTCCCATAACCCTCGTATAAATTGTTATAGTTAAAACAATTAATCATATACTTTCTATCTGAGTTTTTATTTAATTCAATAACAATTTTATTAAGTAATTCGTCTATTGTAATTTCTTTTTCCATTTTAAGTTTCATTCCTTTCACTTCGTTCAAGGCACACATAGCCATGAATAATACAATTATTTTTCAGGTTAAAATCTTCCTTATTTTTTTACCATTACTTTTTGCTTTTCTTCTTTTAATTGTTCTTTTGTAATATTTGGATTCAAATTTAAACTTATTTTAGGTGCTATCATAGGTCTAATTTTTGATAATTTACAATTTGATTTAATCATGTTTAAAGTTTGTTTAGTAATAGGAATATTTGATATAGTTAAAGCGTATTCATATTCATTTAAATAGAAAATTGAAATCTTATCTACTTTTATATCTCCATTTTCTTTTAATTTAATTAATAAATTATTATTACATACCTCAAATGTATCAAATTCATCTAATTTTGAAACACCTTTTCTTAAATTTTTCTTTATTGAATCTACATAGCAATCATTTATATTCATACGACCAATAGCATCAAGTAATTTTTTTCTTTGCAATCCTAATATTCTTTGTTCATCTTGTTCACTAAACTCATTCTTTGAAAGTTTTGCATCTCCATTGATAAGAAAAATTTTGCTATATTCATTTTCGTCATATCCAAATAAAAAACCTGTTTTTAGGAAATTATGAAGTTCTGATCTACTTAATGTACATTGTCTTTCAAAGGTGTTTTTCATATCTACTATCTTTGTATGTACTATTGCAGAATTTCCATCCTTAAATACAGTACGAATTGTACAACAAGAATCATTAATTTTAATATATGGTTTTTCAAAATCTAAAATTTGATTAACAAATTTTATTTTATAAAACAATCCAACTCTTTCAATATGCAGTGGTATTGATGAATATGGAAAACTAAATCTTCTTCTGTCATCTAAATATTTATTTATCATTACCTTATCATCTAAAATATTTCTATAATATAGAATATCATTATTGCCAAATAAAAACATAAATTCTTGATATGGAAACATTAATTGCACACAATCATCTTTAACAAAACACTCGTGTACTCTTTCAACAAATTCATCATTTACTCTCATAAAATCATCTCCATTTGCTATATATAATATCATATATTTATTGTTTTTAATATATTTTTTTAATACTCACTCAAATATTTATGTATTATTTTCTTGCTTTTCTAAACTGCTCTTCAAATAACTGATATTGAGCCATTTAATTAAATACATCTTAATGGTTTTCTTATATTATTATTTATGAAACTAAAAATATATCCCAATCCAATTACTTCAAAAACAAATAATATAATAGAAAACTCTATTGCTAATCCTGGAGTATATGATGAAAAGGTAAAATCAATAGGTACATTTATAAAATTGCAAAATTTTATACCCAATTGATAATCTATTACTCCTAACAAAATTAAACAAGTAATAAATGTAATTATTATTATTGCTTTAAATAAATATATTAAAATCTCCTTAAAATTTAATTGCAAAGTTATCTACCTCCTGTAATTGATTATATCATATTTGCTCGTAATTTGTTCAGTTTTGCGAATATTGTTATATTTAATGTGAAAATTATTTTTAGGTGATGCCTATGAATAATAATAGATTTGAAGAATTAAGAGAGCAAAACGAATTAACTAAAAGAAGTTTAGCAAATAAATTAGGTGTAAGTGAGTCAATCTATTCTAGATGGGAAAATAATAAAGATATTATTCCAACTAGAAGATTATATCAACTAGCAAACTTTTATAAAGTTAATCTAGATTATCTACTTGGATTTACAAGCAAAAAAATAAGTATTGAATCTTCTGATAAAATAGATATGAATATTGTACCTAAAAGAATGATAGAAATTAGAAAAGATTATAATGAAACATTAAGACAATTTACTGACAAACTTAATACTTCTAATTCAACTTGGAGTGCATACGAAACAGGTAAAACATTAATACTTTGTGCTTTCTTAATAGAAATATGTAAAATTGGAAATTATTCTGCTGATTGGATACTTGGTAGAAGTAATAATAAATACATCAAATAGAAAAAGAGCAACAATATGCAATAAAACATATTTTGCTCTTTTGTTATATTTTTAAAGAATAATAATATTCATAAACATCAGGTAGTTTACTAACTTTATTGTTTATATTTTTATCCTTAAAATCGTTTTGAATAATGTTAAATAAAATTTCAACTGAAAACTTTTGTTTTTCTATAGTTGTTAATTCCATATATTTTGATGAGATAAATAACAAGTTTTTATATTTAGCAAAATTAACAATACTTTTATTATAGTTTAGATCTAGTTGTCCCAATACTTCTTTTAGTAATACTACAAGACTATCAATATCATGGTTAGTAGCAAAACCTAAATTTTCAAATATATGTATTGTTAATCTTATCTTATCAACATCTTTTAAATCATCAAAAATATCAATTAATTTTATAACCCTTTCTGTATTATCATTTAATAGCATATAACCTCTCCTCTCATTTTAGCCATTTTAAGCTATTTTATTTTAAAGAACAGATAAGAGATTAAACTTTTACTTAAAACTTGAATATAAGCAAATAAATAGGATTTAATCTCATATTTCTGTTTATTTATTAATCACTCAAAAAATAATATTTTGCAAGAGTATTTTTTTAATTTATCTACTAAAATCAAAATCATCTCTTTCTTCATCATAATCCTTAACTCTAGATTTTAAATAATCAGGTGCATTTACATATTCAAATAATTCATCTTGCTTTGTTGTACCTCTAGATACATAAACAACATCTTCCATATCAAATTCTTCATTATTATAACAATCTTTAATAATTTCAGCAGTTTCATCTTTTGTATAATCATTACCTCTTTTTAGTAATTTTCTTAAAAACTTCTTTAATAGTTCAAACATATAATTTAATCTAGAAATTAAACTTCTATTTTCTTGTTCTAGTTTTTGATTTTGACTTTCTAATTTATTTACTTCTTTCTTATATTTTTTTGTTTCTTCTTGTTGTGCAGTATAACTTTTATTAAAACTATCTACTTTATTAAAAGCTGATTCCAATTTAGGTTGAACTTGTAAAATTTCTTTAGTTTCATTAATAACATCTTTTATATTTTCAAAAGTTTCCTTTTTTATTTTTACATGGTCTTTATCTAATAATAAGTCTTTATTACTTTTCATATTATTTTCTAGTTTTAATATAGAATTATCTAATTTTTCATGTTTAATACTTAAATCTTTATTCAACATTCTAGTCATTCTTTTAAGTTCATTAACAGGAATATATTCTCTCCCAAATTTACTTTCTCCACGAAGTAGATCATAACCATTTTTAGTCATTCTTTCATGATATTTATCTTGTAATTTAGATAAATGCATTTTATCGTGTATATAAGTCTTTTTGGATATTGTATATCTTTCTTCTTTACTTCTTTTATCAAATCTTTTTATAAGTGGAACAACAACTACATGCAAGTGAGGTGTTGTTTCATCCATATGGATAATAGAACTAATAATTTGATTCTTACTATACCCTAAATCTTCATAGACAAAATCCATACAATGTTCTCCCCATTTTTTTATTTCATCTCTTGTCATATCATTAAAGAAATTATGAGACGCTGTTAAGATTAATTCATCAGCAACTACATTTTTACCTTCGTTAACCATTCTTGAAAAACTTCTTTTTCTATCTGGTCTTTCAGTTTTCATTCTTTCATCCCATTCATCTTTATATGGTTTAGTAATTTCATAAAATTTTTCTACATAAGTTTTATCACATGGAACAAGTTCTATATTCTCATGTGATCTTGTTATATCTATATCTGGATTAGATAAATATTTTTCTTTTTCTCTTTTATCATGAGAACTAATGCCTGATAAAGCATTAGTAGTCATTATTGGTTTACTTCTAAATATTGCATAATTATTCATAATATCATTTCTCCTTTCTTTTTTAATCACAAAAAAAGATATGTTTTTTTACATACCTTTAAAATTCAATTATTCGGAATTTCCGAACAGTTCAATTACATCACTTCTTTTTAATATGGTGCAATTGAAATTTTGCTTGATGCAATTATAACTTCAGCAACAATATTTTTACATGCTATAAAATGCATCTTATTTTGAACTGTCAAGAAATACTTGACAGTTCGATTTTATATTATCAACTAGTAAGAAAAACTTACTAGTTCATTCAGTATGTAAGAAATCCTTACATACTCAAATATTAATTCTTATTTTCTAATTTTTCTAAATCTTTAATACTTTCTAAAAACGCAAGTTCAACCTCACTAGGTTTTAATGCAATTCTATCTTTATATTTATCATATTCTTTTCTTGCATGATTCATTGCTTCTTCATGACTAATTTTACCAGAATCTTTTAAAATATCTTTTCTATTCATAGTTAAGAAGTAATTTAATTCTTTAACCCAATCACTCATAGTCATAGTTCTTTGTTCAATTGCTTGTAATTCAGCATAATCTAGATACATAGAAACAATTCTGTTTAAAATATCTAATTCTTTATCATTCAAATAATTTTTAGCAATTTGAGCATCTAATAAAGTAGGTCTATCCCCACTGAAAGTAGTTAATCCCATAAAATCTTTATTTCCATCAGCTCTTTCAACTATAATTTCTGCAGCAGTGTGTCCATGTGCAGCCCAGTGCATTTTGTTTTGCACTGTTTTGAAAAATTCTTGAGTAATTTCTGCTCTAGGATCATAATCAATAGAAGTTGCATAGATATCAAGTATCTTTCTCCAAAATACTTTCTCTGATGATCTAATATCACGAATTCTAGATAGTAATTCATCAAAATATAATCCACCACCAGCACGTTTAAGTAAATCATCATTCATTGTAAATCCTTTAGTCATATATTCAGTTAATCTTTCGTTTGCCCATCTTCTAAAATTTGTTCCTATATTTGAGCGAACACGAAATCCAACTGCAACAATCATATCAAGATTGTAATACATCATGTTGTAAGTTTTACCATTAGAGGCAACTGTTCGGAATTTCCGAACAGTTGAAGATTCATCTAATTCTCCATCTTCAAATATATGTTTAATATGTTCAGATATATTAGATTTACTTGAATTATATAATTTAACTAATTGGTCTTGATTTAACCAAACTGTGTTATCTTGCATTTTTACTTCAATATTATCATTACCATTTTTATCTTTATAAATAATTATATTTCCATGATCTTCCATCTTATCTTCCTCCTGACTATAATTTTTGTTAAACTGTTAATTAAATTATACTACATTTTAGTTCATATATCTTCATATTCCAAGTTATTTTTTATTTTTATTAATAAATTATCTTCATCATATCTATTTATGAAATTTTTAAACCCATCTATAAATATATTCCAGTTATGCGGAATCATATCATGTCCATTAAAACATTCTGAAAGTCCATTATAATACTCTAACTTTAATATCCATTTATAATTATCATAATCTTTATTGATATATTCTTTATTCCAAAAGTTTATTTTAGAATTAGTTATACTATCTAGTATTTTTATTTTATCTTTATTAGTAATTATTTCTTGATTAATTAATTGATAGTTCTTTTTAAATAAAAATGTTGGTTTATCATTAAATATAAATTCATACTTATATCTTGCTTTACTTAACATAAATACTAATGTTATTTTACTAATATCTACTGCATATAAGTTTTCTATTGAATTAAATGTTTTATTACACTTATTACAATACTTATTATGATTATGATCTGTTATAAGAGTTCCATCATAGTTTAATCTTTTTGGTTTTCTTTTTAAGCATGAATATTTTACTTCATCACTATTCTTTTTAATAAAAGTATTATTATCATTATATCTATAAAGATAAATAACACTTGTTGTGTCCTTACTATGACAATAAGGACAAGTCATTTTTGCTCCCATATTTATTACACCTTTCTTGGAATCTTATAACCTTTGCTAATTTTCTCTCACTGGGGGTGATAGCGGAGTTATTATGGGAGAATTCTTAGTATCTAAAAAAGGTATTGGATATTTGATAATATATGGTTCACAAGTATTTAATTTAAGCTTAGTTATGACTGGTATTGTTCTTTTAGCTATTGTTTCTATAATTATGTATTATTCAATTTCTTATATTGAAAAAAGACTTAATCATTAAGTCTTTTATTATTATTATTATTTATATATAATCCTTTTTTTAAAGTTTTATGACCACCTACTGGAAATCTAACTTTTTCATCTGTTGGCATTATTAAGTGAGTATGAAGTCTTTTAAGAGAAGCTCCTGATAATTCTTGATTACCAAACCTAAAACATAATGCACCACCTAGTATATTATATTTTTTAGTTAAAACAATCCAAATATTGTATAATTCTTGCCACATCTCTTCACTCATATCATTAATATCGTATATAGCATCTTTTGCTATTATTAAATATTGTTCCCCAGTAGATTGATGAGGAAACCTATTTTTAGATACATACCAATAATTTGCTACAAATAGTATATCTTGTTCAATATAATTAGGATCGAGAGGATCTTTATTATCATTTTCCATATTCATCATTATATCTAGTTGTTCTTGTTTTCTAGCATTTGGTGGATATATGTATTTAAATGAGTTATAATCAATGTCTTCTGTTATTTCTATTTCATTATTATTTAATATATTAATTGTTTCTACTCCATGTTTTAATGCTAATTCATGAGATCTTTTACTCCAATTACGTTCTGGATGATCTTCTAAATAATATATTTTTTTAACACCTTTATTTATTAATGTTTTCATACATTTATCACATGGAAATAAAGTTGTCCATATTGGATCTTCAAGTGTTTCTACATCACCTAGTTTTTTTAGTAAATTCATTTCAGCATGCTCTACTGTAGAATAATACAATTCAGTTCGATTATCTATATCATATTTAGGAATATCAAAATCTGTGTGGTTTGATCCTAAATACCATCTACCATCATGATAACAAGCTACTGCTACTGGACAAACCCAATCGGTTGAATCTTTTAATTGTTCTACCATTTTTGGTATTGGCTCTTGCATATCAGGAGTATAATTTATTCTTTCTTTAAATTCTTCTATTGCTTCATTTACTTTTTTATCAAGATCGCCTATTTGATTTTTCCTATTTGAAATTGTAATTTTTCTAATTTTATCTGAAGTTGAACTTTCTGATTGTCTAGGTAGAATTGCTACTCTACCACATATTTCATTTAATTTCTCTATTTCTTCATCACTATAATTATCTTTAATAGCTATTAATACATCCGGTTTAACATCACGTATTAATCCCCATTTTCTTTCATTTACATCTTTTATAACAATATCATCTGCAATTTTTAATAAATTTATAAAATCATATCTTTCTTCTTCTGGAATAACAGGTCTACTAGGACCTTTTCTTTTTCGAATTTTTTCATCACTATCCATACCAATAATTAAATAATCACATAATTCTCTTGCTTTTAAAATATAACGTAAATGTCCTACATGAAACAAATCCCATGAACCTTGAACTAATCCAATTTTTAAACCTTTATTTTTTGCTTCAGTTAGTTTTTGTAAATCTAACTTACCAATAGAATCTTTGTTTATTGTTTGTAATATCTCTTTTTCTCTCATATTATATACCTACTGGAATTCCAAGAATTTTTTGTTTTGGATGATAGTCTTCTAGTTCAAAATCATCTTTACGATAGTCAGATATTCTTTCATGTTTATTTATAACTTTCATTGTTGGGAATGGTTCACTATCTCTAGATAAAATTTCTTCTACCCAAGGTAATTGGTTTTCAAAAATATGTGCATCTGATATTTCATGAATAAATTCATATGGCTCTAAATCTAATGTTTCTGCCATAGCAAGAAAAAGTGCTGAATATTGTGCCCAATTACTTGGACAACCAATTAATAAATCACAACTTCTTTGCCACATTAACATACTTAATTTACCATCGATAATTCTAAAATGTACCCAGCCGTGACAAGGACAAACTACAACTTTTTGTGTATGATCAATATTTCTAATTGTATAATTTGGAATCCATGGAGTAATTAAATGTGTTTTTAATTCAGGTCTTTCTTTCATTTGCTTAGTTATCTCTTCAAATTGATTAAAAGATCCTCCATCTGCTGTTGGAAAATTAGCAAATGCTGCTCCATAAGATCCAGGTCCTAAATCACCTGTTTCTAAACCTCTTTTCGCACATTTTTTTTCTGTTACCCAAGCTTTCCACCATTTACAACCAAATTGTTCTAATTCTTCTTGTGTTCTTGCTCCATTAATAAAACCAAATAATTCACCTACTGCTGACTTCCAAAAATTGATTTCTCTTTCAGTAATAACAGGTGCTCCATTTTCTAAAATATTAAATCTAATTGGAGTTGCTCCCATTAAATCACAAGTTCTAATTTCATTACCATCTTTATCTACCATTGGAGATGGTCCCCATGTACCTTTATCTAATACTTCTCGAATTAAATTTTTATATTGTTCAAGGGAAGTACGTTTTTCATATGCTGTATATTCTCTCATTACAAAAACCTCCTAAAAATTATACTCCCTTTTTATCCTTGCTAGTTTTACACACTAATGTTTATTTTAACAAATAAATATTACAAAGTCAATGTATATCAAAATGGAAAATTTTTTTCACAGTATATCAAAATTGTTAATTTAATTTATCATTTGCTTTTGCATTTAAATCTAAATCAGCTCTTCTACCTAGTTTATATGCATAATATCCAGCAGCTCCAATCATGGCTGCATTATCTGTACAATATTCGAATCTAGGTATTGTTAAATGAATACTTTTCTCACCACAAATTTTTTCAAATTTTTCTCTTATACCTTTATTAGCAGATACTCCACCAGCAATTATTAAATTCTTAACATCATATTCTTCTATAGCTTTAATAGTTTTTTTAGTTAATATTTCCACTACTCTATTTTGAAAAGAGCAAGCTAAATTTTCTTTGATTATACTATTTCCTTTTTGTTCTTCATTATGTTTTAAATTAATAACAGCACTTTTAATTCCACTAAAGCTAAAGTTATATGATTCATCATCAAGTGGTAATGGCAAATTATATGTATCAATGCCTTCATGAGCTAATTTATCTACTTTAGGTCCACCTGGATATGCAAGATCAAGAACACGTGCTACTTTATCATAGGCTTCACCTACTGCATCATCTAAAGTACCACC
>ERZ842401.4114-NODE-4114-length-17262-cov-18.426919_pt1 | contig 17262 bp, 14 predicted proteins | sample MGYA00521270_ERZ842401 | MGnify/ENA primary metagenome ERZ842401 (study PRJEB31892, sample SAMEA3878208) | bioreactor metagenome | biome: Moose rumen | place: Sweden | collected 2011-10 | study: EMG produced TPA metagenomics assembly of the PRJEB12797 data set...
TTTTCTGCAAGACGGCAATTTCTGCAATCCTTCACCAATGCCGCCACGCTCTCCAACGTTTCTTCCTGCGCTTGTTGCACATTTGTTTGCACCTCTTGAGAATCAGAGAGTGCCTGCTGCTCCTTTGAGGAAACTGCCTTTGGCTGAAGAAGGGCAGAAGCGGCGAGCGCGGCGGACATTTTCGCATTCGCATTTTCACCCAAAATCGTGCTTGGCGCTAATTGGTTTTCTTCTGGAACGTGAAAACTCACCGTCGGCGTTTCGCTCTGCGGCGGCGTTGGTGCGTCATCGGCAAAAACGGGCGTATCGGCAGTAAAAACAGCAGGCGTGTAGCCACATTCAAACGAAACGGTCTTTTTAAGAAGATTGTATATTGATAATTTATCTTGTGCAGTCATGGATACGCTTAGAATAGCAATAAATCCGCCTTTCTTCAAGTTATGCCCCCGATTTTGTGTTCGCGCGGAAGCAAGCGAAGGACTTAAATCCCTTGTCAATACAAAAATTTTGGCTATCGGTATTTTTGTTCAAAAACGAACATAACCAACTTGGCTATCGGCGTTTTTGTTCAAAAATAAACATAACCAACTTGGCTATTATCATTTTTATGTGAAAATGAACATAACCATCACGGCTATCGGTATTTTTACTCGAAAATGAACATAACAAAAAAATAAGGCGTTCAATATGAACTCGCAAACGTCGAAAATAGAAAGACTATCAGTTTTTTGAAGGAACGAATATGCTTATTATCGATGCTAAAGACGAGGCGGATTGTTGTCTGCCCGAAACATATCAAGCCACGCACCGCGCATTGACCGTGCGGGAAATCACGACGCTGGTGCGAAATCACAATACATCTTCCGACGCGGAATGGCGCAATGTGTTCGTGAGTAAAAGCGGTTTCGATGCCGACCTTGTGCACGAATGCAGTTTTTCGGGGCTGGTGATTTTGGGGAAACTGCGGCGCGCGCGACTCAAGTTTCACGACCTTGCGCTTGACGAGGGGCTGTATGATTCGTACATCGAGGACTGCGTTATCGGCGACGACTGCGTGGTGCGAAATGTGGAATATTTGGTGAATTATCACATCGCAGAGCGCGTAATGCTGTTTAATATTCAAGAGATGAGCTGCACGAAACATTCTAAATTCGGCAACGGCATTCTCAAAAACGGCGAGGAGGAATCGAACCGCATTTGGATTGGCGTATGCAACGAAAACGACGGGCGCGCGGTGCTTTCGTTCGAGGGAATGATTACGGCGGACGCATATTTGTGGTCAACGTACCGCGAAGATAAGGCGCTGCAACAGCGTTTTTTGGAACTCACCGAAAAAGGCAACACAGGCGCGCTCGACACGTTCGGCATTGTGGAAAGCGACACGGTGATTAAAAACACCACGCTGCTCAAAGACGCGAAAATCGGGCGGTTCGCGTACATCAAGGGCGCGTTTAAGCTCAAGAATATTACGGTGCTTTCAAGCGAGCAGGAACCGAGTCAAATCGGGGAAGGTGTGGAACTGGTGAACGGCATTATGGGCTACGGAAGCAAGGCGTTTTATCAGGCGGTCGCGGTGCGCTTTGTGTTGGGACGAAACTGCCAGCTCAAGTACGGCGCGCGGCTTTTGAACTCGATTCTCGGCGACAACAGCACGGTGTCTTGCTGTGAATTGCTCAATAATCTGATTTTCCCGTTTCACGAGCAGCATCACAATTCGTCGTTTTTGATTGCGTCAATGGTGCAGGGACAGAGCAATATTGCCGCCGGCGCAACGGTTGGTTCAAACCATAATTCGCGCTCTCCAGACGGCGAAATCCGTGCAGGGCGCGGTTTTTGGCCCGGGCTTAATTCGTCGTTTAAGCACAACAGCCGCTTTGCCAGTTTTGTGCTCGCGGTCAAAGGCTCGTATCAGCGCGAACTCAACATCGTCTATCCGTTTTCGCTCGTGGCTTCTCACGGCGCAGACAAGCCGATTCACATTATTCCTGCGTATTGGTTTATGTACAATATGTTTGCGATTGCCCGCAACAACAGCAAGTTCAAAAAGCGAGACAAGCGCGTGGTGCGCGTGCAGCACATCGAAACGAACCCGCTTGCGCCCGACACGATTCAAGAGGTCATTCACGCGATTGACCGCCTCGTGTTCCTGACGGGAAATCACTTGAAAGCGCAAGGATTTCAGAGCGCACTCGACGCAAAAAACAGCGCAGAGCTTTTGACGGTGGCAAAAAACTATTTGCACCAAAACAAAACGGCGGATTTTGTGCTGTTTGACGCGGATTGCCAGAAAAAATTCGGCGCGGAAATCTACAAAGGGGTGAAAGGATATTTTGAATATCGAAAAATCGTCAAATATTTTGCCGCGTCCTGCCTCATTGACTATTGCACAGCGCGCGGAAAATCCGCGGTGAGCAGAGCCGACATCGCCGAAATTATGGAAATCCCGCTGTATGCAATGTGGATTAACGCGGGCGGTCAGGTGATGCCCGAAGAAAAGGCGTTCGAGTTGTTCGACAAAATCAAAAATCACGAAATCGACAGCTGGCGCGATGTTCACGCATTTTACGACGACACTGAATCGCATTATTTGGAATACAAAACACGCTATGCGCTTTATCTTTTGGAATTGCTGTATGCAAAACAAATTACGGCATTTTCAAGCGAGGATTTCGCGGATATTCGCGAGGACGTTACGCGGGTGTCGGATTGTATGTATCAATCGTCAATCGAGTCGCGCGAAAAGGATTACACGGATTATTTCCGCAAAATCGTGTACCGCAACGACGAAGAGATGACCGCCGTTTTGGGCACGCTCAGCGGCAATTCGTTCCTGCAGGAGATGAAAGAAAGCACGGCGGAATTCGATGCCGCACTTTCCCGCATTTTCTCCGAATTATAGCCGCTACAGGACTGCAATCACGGTGTTTTTCACAAAAACGGCGGTTGCAGTCCTTTTTTTCGTCTCAAAGCAAATTGCCCATCACCGACAGCATCAAAGAACCGATAACGAGGATTATCGCGCCGCCCAGACGAGAGGAAATCTGCGCAAACGGCATAAGCTCCATTCTGTCCGCCGCCGAAAGCACCGCCACGTCGCCCGTGCCGCCCATATTTGCCATACAAAGCCCCGCGGTAATGCCGGCTTCAAGCGGGTAAAATCCCACCAGATTGCCGATGAACGCCGCACCCAAAAACGCCCCGCCGCTCGCAACAAGGCAAAGCACCAGATAGGTGAGACTAAAACTGGAAATCACGGTATTGAGGTCGAGATAACACAATCCAATGCCGAAAAGAAGCGTCGTCGTCAAGTTTTTCATAATGAACTGAAACCATTGATAGCACGCAATTTCGATGTCTTCAGGAATGATATTCGTGATTTTACACGCGGCAACCGTGATAATCATCCAAGCGTATGCGTGAATGCTCACCGCAGGAATCAGCGAATCCCAGACCTTTGCAACAATGTATCCGAACGCAAAGAACGAACAAGACACCAACAGCCCTACTCCCATTTTCTGCACACTGATGTTATCGCGCTTTTTTTGCATTTCGGGACTAATCGCAAGCTCGGACGGGTCAGCCACACCAGACTGCATAAGAGCGCCGTTGCCGTTGAGTTTTCCTTTGAGCGCCTTGCTCAAAATGCCCGCAAGCACAATAGAAATCGCATTTCCAATCGCCACCGCAGGAGTCATAATAGAAATCGCCTCACTCGCGCTCATTGTGCCCGAGCCTTCAAAAATCTTTGACAGCGGCACAGCTCCAGCGCCCATTCCGCCGCCCATAATCGGAAGCGCAATCAGCAACAGCGATTTTGCCGAACCGAAGCCCATCAGCGTGCCCACCAGCGTCGTCAGCGCGAATGACACAAAAACTGCGCCGATAATCGCAGGAAAATAGCGCGCGGCAGCTTTTACGAGCAATTTTCGGTTCATTCCCAAAATCGAGCCGGTAATCAATGCGGCAATGTAAAAATCCAAAAATGCGCCCGTCGGTCTAAAGAATTTGCGGATATTTCCCACCAAATCCAAATGCGCCGCCATATTGTAGCCCGTTGAGCCGTCAGCGAGTTTCACCGCGGCAGGAAGCAGATTGAAATAATTTAGCAACGCGACACCAAAGAGCACCACGATTGCCCCGCCGCCCAAATAAGCGCGAATCGGCGGTGTGCGCTCCCCGATTTCATACAAGATTGTTCCCACCACAATCATAAATGCAAAACAGCCCGCCATACCTTCTGGCAACACGCCCACATACGTTGCAACAAGAATCACCGCAGAAAAAACAGCAAAAAACAGCGGCGGCAAATGAAACAAAGTAAACGATTGTTCTTTTTCCATTGTAAAATCCTCCTCATTGAGTATTATTGAAATTGTATTGAGAAATTTTATCACAGCAATAGATATTTTGTCAAAATTTTGTTTTTTTTGAATAAAAATAAAATCGTGCTTGTCTTTTCAAAAAAGGTGTGTTATTATTCTTATTAACACTTTTTATCATTTAGAGGTATCATTATGGCTTACAAGATTGGAGATTCTTGCGTAAATTGCGGTACATGTGAATCAGAATGCCCAGCAGGAGCAATCAGCGAGGGCGATTCAGCTCGTGTTATCGACGCAGACAAGTGCGTTAGCTGCGGAACATGCGCTTCTGTTTGCCCGGCAGGAGCAATCAGCGAGGCATAAAAATCAGCGAAGATAAAAAAAGGGGTGCGGAAAAAGCCGATACCCCTTTTTATTTTGAGATTTTTACTATAATATAAATTATGCTTAATAAGATTGTAAAAGAACTCAAACACACCGTTTTTTCGGCTTTGAAAGTCCTTTTCCTTGTCGCTTTGTGTGTTTTGGTTGGCATTGCTATCGTTTTTCCGCTTTGGGAGTGGGCAACATCATCGCCAAAAACATATAGTATGGCAATATTGTTGTTTTCAGTAGCATTTTTGATATACAAAACCGTAAAAAGTTGCATAAAAATACCAAAAAGTTTGCTTTTTAAACGCATAATCCACATTGTTTTGGCAGTAATCGAAATTTTTGTGTTCATAAAATATGTTTTTGCTCTTCATCGACTAGCCGCAGTTGTTTCTCTTTTTGTGTATGCGGTGCTGGCAATTTCAGTTTCTGTTTTTGTAAAAAAAGAGGCAAAAAAATGAAACGGATTTTTGCTTTCTGGGGATTTCTTTTTTTTCTGCCGTGTTTTTTGAGCAGCGCATTTTCGCAAAACAGCGAAACAATCACAATCAGCACGGATTCGATACCTTTTATTGAAAACTTGAAAAATTCGTCTCGAAATCCCGGACTGTACGACCAATATCAAAAAGACGTGGAACTTCGGCACAAAGCCATTTACGGCACATACAAAATTGAAGGCACAAAAATAAAAGTCCCGCAAAAAAAATCCCAAGATTTTCAATACGAAGATTTGATTACTTTCTATAAATACACGGTAAAAAAAGACGACTCCGACAGAGATTTTTTTTCATTTGCGGCTAAGTGCGGAATTCGCCCAGATACGCTTGCATCGCTCAATCATATTGCGAAAACGAGCGTAAATCTGGTGGGAAAAACGCTGATTTTGCCATCAATGGACGGAATTTTTGTGCCCGAAAACGCAATTACCGACGTTGACCAACTAATTCAGCAAGAATTTCAAAAATACCTAGAAAATCCAGAAACGGTGTGCTATATTTTAAATCAAGAGAAATTTTATTTTATCCGAAACGCAAAATTCAGCCAGACCGACCGAGCATTTTTTGTGTGTCCCGACGATTCGATGGTAATGCCCCTCGAAAAAAGCCGCGTTACGTCTCCGTTCGGCAACAGAATCAGCCCCATTTCAGGGCAGTGGAAAATGCACACGGGCATTGACCTTGCAAGTCCGCTCGGGTCTGCGGTTATGGCGTGCAAAAGCGGTTCGGTGGAGTTTTGCGTCAAGGGGAATCCCGTGTACGGGAATTACATTGTTTTGAGACACGACGCAAAAATGACAAGTGTTTATGCGCATTTGGGAGCAATGCTTGTGCAGAAAGGACAATCGGTAAAACGCGGCGAAAAAATCGCAGAAGTCGGTCTGACCGGGCAAACAACAGGTCCGCATCTGCATTTTGAAATTCGCACAGACGGGAAAGCAGAAGACCCCGCAAAGTTGCTCCCAAAATAATTTGGACTGATGGAACTTTTTGGTTTTATGGCAAAAATGGTTAAAAAACTAACATTTTTGATTTTCGCTTTTTTATGCTTCTCGCAATCGCTGTGCGCTGAAATGTTCCGCGTGCATAAAACGCATATACTCGGAACAGGCGAAGACGATATTGTATTGGCAGGCATAAATGACTGTATTTCTATCATTTTGCCAGAAGACATAAGTTACTTGAACGGTATTGAACTGCAAATAAAAATCCCGCGAATTATCACAGAATGGCCATATTCCATTGTCTACGGCGTTTATAACAATGTTTCGCCTGCACCCCAAGAAACCGTTATCGATTATCGCGGTGAAAAAATAAATGGCGGAATTGTTCCGAATCGGCTTTCTTGGGCTGTTCAAATTCCGACGCGGCAGGGCGTAAAATTTCGGGAATCGCCGTATACAGCAGTTATTCCTGTGATAGCAAGCACTGATTCTGGTGCGTTGTTTTTCCGATTTCAACTTGCGATGAAAGGAGTTCCGCAAGAATTTGACACATCGTATTTTTCGGTGAGCGCAAAACCGATTTTTGCTGAAGTCGGGAAACTCACGCTGTCGCTTACAGCACCCGACAACACAAAAGTTCAGCCATACACGGTTTTTGTGGACGGCATACAAGTAAAGGAAAAAGAAGACGGTATCACCCTAGCAACCGGCATTCATTCCGTTTCGCTCGTGTCGGATTTTTATCGAAACGAAGTGCGAACCGTTACGATTGAGCAGGCAAAAGTTACAAACCTTGAAATTACCTTCCGCGATATTACCCCCGAAATCCGAATAAGTGCACCAGAAAATGCAACCGTTTTTTTGGACGGGGAAAAAATTTCTGAATGGGATTCCGTGCTGCGCGTCAGTCAGGGCGACCATCTTTTGCGCTTTATTATCGGCGATTACGAAATAATCCGCACGGTAAAAGCAGAAAACGGCAGGTCTTACACCGTTACACTCGGAATTGACGCTTCTGTAACAGAAGACACAGAGCCTGCAAATTGACCTTAAAGAAATGGCATACTCGCGACGATATATATTATGTAGGGCAACAAAACATTATCCCCTCCCCACCCATTGTTGTCCTACTGCTTATGGGCATTGACCGGCGAAAGCCGGTCTTTTTTTTGTTTTCATTGACAAACAGCAGTTTATTTTTTATTCTATAGCAATGAAAATATATAAAGTGCCCATCGCTTTTTTTAGCGCATTGCTTACATTAGCCGCAATAATTTTCGGCGTTTTGTTAGGGCTTGGACTTGCAGAAACAGTAAACACAATCAATTCAGAAAACTACACGAAATTTTCTATGGCGCTTCCCACAAAATTACTCGATATAAACGGGGAGCTGATTACTGAATTTTCGTCAGATGAAAAACGCGAAATCATTTCTATAACTGATTTGCCACAGCATTTGATTGACGCATTGATAACTCGAGAAGACCGTGTTTTTTATAAACATCACGGATTTTCTTTCAAAGCTCTTACGCGCGCGGTGTACGGTGTTTTGACGCACAATACGCTCGGAGGCGGTTCCACGCTTTCACAGCAGATTGCAGGTACCCTTTATTGCGACCGTCGCGATTATTCGGTCAAACGAAAGTTGCTTGAATTGTGGTGGGCAATTCAGATGGAACGCCGCTATTCCAAAAACCAAATGCTTGAATTGTATCTCAATTACATCTATTTTGGAGGCGGAACAAACGGGGTTAGCGCTGCAGCAAAATATTATTTTGGACATAGCGCGCTCGAAATGACGCCAGCCGAATCAGCAGTGCTTGTGATTCAGCTCTCCAATCCGTCCCAATTTAACCCGTTTGCACATCCGAATATGGCAATGCCGCGCCAAAAAAATGTACTTGACGAAATGGTGCGTGCAGGCTACATCACGCGCGCAGCCGCAGACGAATCTTTCGACACATATTGGGCGGAATTCGATTACACGCGCACAAACACCTCGGCGTATATGATGCGAGAAGACAAAGCTCCGTGGTTTTCAGAATATGTACGCCGAGAACTTTCCGATATGCTTTACGGCACGGACGACCTCTACACAAGCGGCTACACGGTAAATACAACGTTGAATCTTGCGCACCAACAAGCCGCGCAAACAATAATGACAAAGTATATCAACCGTGCAAATACGCTTTACAAGCAAGAAATGAACAGCCGTCAAAACGACGCAATCAAAACGTATGTGCCGATGACGGATTTGCTTGCCTTGCTTTTCAATTTAACGCCGCTCAAGGTGAATCAACAGCGCGCAGAGCAGACGGCTCTTTCCACCTATACAGCAACGATAAATCCGATTCTCGACGTGGTATCGATTATGTGCGGCATTGAAGACCTCAAAGTCGGTGTTGTGAGCAAAGGTGCGGCAAAAGCGCAGACGCAAGCGCAGGAAACGACCGTCGAAGGTACGATGATTGCGCTCGAAAACAGTACCGGCTATATCACGGCGCTGGTCGGCGGTAGCACCTACAGCAATTCAAACCAATTTATCCGCGCGGTGCAGGCAAAATTGCAGCCGGGTTCCACGTTTAAGCCGCTTTATTATTCCGCCGCTATTGATACGCGGGAATTCACGCAGACTTCAGTCATCTCCGATACGCCTGTTGTATTCCACGCCGCAGACGGAAAACCATATATTCCGCTCGATTTCCGCGGTGTGTATGAAGGCAATGTGCAGCTTTGGTATGCACTCGCCCATTCTATGAATATTCCGTCAATCAAGATTCTCGATAAAATCGGATTCGATGCGGCAATAAACCGCGCAGTTGCTTTGCTCGGCATTTCAGACGAAGAGCTACCAAGCCGCGCATTCATTCCCGGCTATCCGTTGGGCTTAGGCGTTTGTTCGGTGCGTCCGATTGAAATCGCGCGGGCGTTCGCCATTTTTGCCAACGAAGGCAAAGAAGTAACGCCGATTGCAATCCGCAACGTAGAAGACCGCGACGGCAACATTATCTTAAATCCAGAGCAGAAATTACGCGACGAACAGCGCAAAAAAGGCGACAACATTCAAGTTATTTCACCGCAAACAGCATACATTATGACGCAGTTGCTGCAAAATACCGTCAAAAGCGGAACGCTTGCATGGGGCGCAAGTCGTGCGTCAACAAACTGGTCATATCGCGGCTCAAAATTCACGTTTACCGACAAAAACGGCAACCGCTTCACGATGCCCGCAGGCGGCAAAACGGGAACGACGCAAAACTGGGCAGACGCATGGACGGTCGGATTCACCCCATATTACACGGCGGCATTCTGGTTCGGCTTCGACAAACCGGGTCAGTCGCTCGGATTAAACATCACGGGTTCAACGCTGGCGGGCGTGGCATGGGGCGATTTTATGGCAGAAGCAAACAAAGGACTGTCTTACCGCAATTTTGCCCGTCCTGATTCCGGGATTGTCTCAATGAAAGTCTGCGCAAAGAGCGGGCATATCCCCACTGATGCGTGCGGCGATGAGGTGATTACAGCGTATTATCTTGCGGGCACAGAACCGACGGAACAATGTGAGTATCATTCCAACAACGTGGGAAAAGTCCTCGCGATTCAGCGGCTTGAAACAGAAAAAATGATGTCAGGCTACAGTTTTACCGAGCTTGAAAACGCGGACGGCGTAACACTCGATTTGAGTTTCTTAAATGACGACGCGCCGCAATCCGAGTTCAATAGCGATATGTTCGGCGACAACAACGGCATCACCGTGCAGACAGGAGAGAGTTTTACCACTGATACTGGGCTTGAAAACAATGATGATTTTGGCAATTTCTTAATGGAATAAAAGGAGTAAAAGGAAGATGGTACAAATAAGACCCATTTCAGATTTAAAAGAGCATTTAAGAGAAGTTGAACGCCTTGCTGAGCGTGCGCCTGTATTTTTAACCGCAGAAGACGGCAGTACGTTTGTGCTGATGTCGAACGCGGACTACAAAAAAATGTCGGGCAACAAAAGTTCAGAGGCAACACGGGAGCGCGTGGCAAAACTGCGGCAACTCGGCTGGTCAAACGAGGAAATCGCCCGTAGTCTCCGCACCACCGAAGTGGAAGTGGAACTCTTGATAAACGAAATGCCCAAAGCACGGCAATAAATCATTTCACCCCCCCCCCGCTTTTCTGCGGGATTTTTTTTCGCGCTTACGGCTTATATCGCAAAAAAGTTGCCATTCCAAACAATTTCGGAATGGCAACACCCTTTTTATCGACTATAACTGAAACTGGTTTATTTGCACGTCCACCGCTTCGATTGACTCATGCAAGCCGCCCGCAATGGACTGCAACTGCGTGCCCGTCGCCGCAATCCTTTCCGCACCAGACGACACTTCATTCATATTCGTCACCATTTCTTGCGACGAAGTTTCAAGCGCGTGCATTTCATCAATAATCCGCTGGCTCTTTTCGTGCATTTCGCCCGACGCATTGCGAACATCGGACGCAGTGTCGTTCATCACCTTGAGCGCCTCGCCGATGAGCTTAGAACCAGCGTCCTGCTCACTGAGCGCGTTGTTCATCTGCTGCACCAGCGTATTCGTTTCGGTGATTCTATTTGCCACGTCCTTAAACGTATCGCTTGACACTTTGGAAGTCTGCACCATTTCTTCAATCGAATTCTGAATCTCTTTCAAGCGCGAACCGATTGTTTTCGACTGCGATGACGACGTTTCGGAAAGTTTTCGGATTTCATCGGCAACCACCGAGAAGCCCTGCCCCGCCTCGCCTGCGTGAGCTGCCTCAATCGCCGCATTCATCGCAAGCAGGTTTGTTTGAGAAGCGATAGACGCAATCGATGAATTTGCCTCCTGAAGCATCTGGCTCTGCTCCACAATTCTTTGAATACGGTCATTCATCGCGCTCTGCTCCGTTGAACCAGATGATGCCCGCGTAATCAAATCCTCAAACGAAGCACTCATCTTTGACATCGATTTATTCACCGAAGAAATGCTGCCGATAATCTCCTCAACCGCCGCCGAAGCCTCCGTCACGCCCGTTGCCTGAGAGACAATCATTCCATCAAGCGCCGTAATTTCCTCGCTAATTGCAAAAACCGCATTCACCGCCTGTTCCACGCTCTGCGCCTGCTCATCAATATGGGTGTGCATTGAGCCGATATTTGCCCGAATCTGCGTAATTGCGCTCACCGTATCTTCTGCACTGTCGCTCATCGTATCGCCCATCGTCTTGAGGGCATCTTTCGCCTCGTGAATGCGGTCAAACGCGTCGTGCAATTTGTCCATAAACTTGTTGAAACCCGCCGATAAATTCCCGATTTCGTCTTTGCTCTTTACTTCCAAACGGTGCGTCAAATCAGAACTGCCTTTGTCCAATTCGGCAGAAAGGTCGTTGAAAAAAACGGCCGCCTTTCGGAGCGGGGAAAGCACCTTATGAAAGAAAAACACATAGATGAGCGTAAACACGATAACAATGCACACAATCGCAAGCAACAAGCGCTGGAGCAGCACAATCGAAAAATTGCTGCCCGCAGAAATCGGCATTGACATAATCATATACCAATCATAACTCGGGATATAAGACACAATAAGGCGCGTTTTGCCCATTTTTCCCGCCATTGCGCTGCCGCTTTTTGCCTGCTGCATCAAAACATTTAAATCCACCCCGTCATAAAATTGCTCGATTTTTGTCTTTCCGCCCAAAAGCTCCGTATCTTTTGCACCCACAACAACTTTGTTTTCGTCAAAGAAATATGTATCCACAAAATCAGGCAATCCCTCATAAGTGCGGTTTACAAAATCGTCGAGCGTCAAGCCCGTACCTGCAACACCGACGGGCGTTCCCGATTTTGAAAACACAAGCGTGTTAATCCACAGCTTTGTTTGCTTAATGCCGATGTCATAATTCACATTGAACGACAGCGGCACGCGGCTGTTGAGCGTCGCACCAAACCAAGCACTGTCGGGGTCGTTCGGGTCAAGCGTGTAACTGTAATCGCCGTTAAAATAATACCGCTTGTCCACATCGTTAATCCAGAAAATCGTATCAGACGAAAACGAGTTCTGATAATCGCGCATTTCCTGAAACGCCAGCTTTTGCAATTCCTCGTTGCTGGGGTCTTGAAAAAAAGCAGACACCAAAGGAGAGGAACACATCTTTTTTGCCAGCGCCATATCCGCCTTGAGAGAATCCTCCAGCTGAACGCTTTTGTTTTCCGAAAACGCCCTGAGCTCGCCTAATGCAGATGTCTCCAAAAACCGAGATGACAGCAATAAGTATGCAGCAACAGTTTCCACTATCACAAAAAACACAACACAAGCTGAAAAACTCAGCACTTTCTTCTGAATACTCATTTTCGAACCTACCTTACATTTTAGTATAACTGCACTTTTTCAAAAGTAAATAAAAATAAATAAAAATAAATAAAAATAAATAAAAATAAATAAAAATAAATAAAAATTATATTTTTTCGGGTGATATTACGGAAAGTATGCTTGTAAAAATAATAGTCCTGTTTGACAAGGGGCTTAAGCCCCTTGCTATGTCTGAATACCTTTTGTAAAACTGCCACAAAAAAGGCATTGCCGCACTTTTTCGGCAATGCCTTTCGGCTACTTAATCTCTTTCATCAAATTGACCATCTCGATAGCACCAAGCGCACACTCATAGCCCTTGTTGCCTGCTTTTGTGCCAGCGCGTTCAACCGCCTGCTGAATCGTGTCGGTCGTGAGCACGCCGAACATCACGGGAAGCCCCGTCTGCATACTCACCTGCGCAATGCCCTTCGACACCTCCGCGCACACATAATCGTAATGGCTCGTAGACCCGCGAATGACCGCGCCCAAGCAAATCAGTGCGTCGTATTTTCCGCTCTCGGCGAGCTTTTTTGCCGCCACGGGAATCTCGAACGCGCCCGGCACCCACGCAAGCGTAATGTTCTTCTCGTCGATGTCGTGACGCAAAAGCCCGTCCCGCGCGCCCTCAATGAGCTTTGATACGATAAACTCGTTGAACCGAGCCGCCACAATCGCGATTTTCATCTTTCCCGCGACCAATTTTCCTTCAAGAATATTCATATTGTTCCTCCACAGACTCTTCGCCTGTATATTTTTCGGCAAACGCCTATTTTGACAAGGGGCTTAAAGCCCCTTGCTTCTCTACACGTTGCGCAATAAATGCCCCATACGCGAGGCTTTCGTGGAAAGATACTGCTTATCCACTTCGTTCGCCTCGATTTCAAGCGGCACACGCTCCACAATCTCAAGACCCACGTCCTTGTCGCCCAAGCCGTAGATTTTCTGAGGATTATTCGTCATCAAACGCAATTTTTTCACGCCCAAATCCTTGAGAATCTGAATTCCGCAGTTATAATCCCGCGCATCTTCGGGCAACCCAAGCGCAAGATTCGCGTCCACCGTGTCCATACCCTTGTCCTGAAGCGCATACGCCTTGATTTTGTTCAAAATGCCGATTCCGCGCCCCTCTTGGCTCAAATACACCAGAACCCCGCGCCCTTCCGCCGCAATCTTTTTCAATGCCGCCTCTAGCTGCTGACCGCAATCGCACTTGAGCGAGCCGAACGTGTCGCCCGTCAGACATTCGCTGTGCACTCGGCACAACACAGGCTCATCTCCTGCAATGTCGCCCATCACCAGCGCTTCGTGATGCTCGTCGGTCATCTTGTTGTGAAAACCGTACAGCGTAAACTCGCCGTATTTCGTCGGGAGACGCGCTTTCGCAGAGCGCTCCATAAACACCTCGTGCTTTCGCCGCCACGCAATCAAATCCGCAATGGAAATCAACTTCATTCCCCACGCTTTCCGCAATCTGTCAAGTTCGGGCAAACGCGCCATGTGCCCGTCCGCGCTCATAATCTCGCAACACAAGCCCGCCTCTTTTAATCCTGCAAGTCGGCACAAATCCACCGTCGCTTCGGTGTGCCCCTGCCGCGAAAACACGCCGTTTTTCACCGCAATGAGCGGGAACATATGCCCCGGACGGCGAAAATCCTTTGGCTTCGCGTCATCGCTTGCAAGCGCAATCGCCGTTGCAGAACGGTCGAACGCACTGATTCCCGTCGATGTGGAAACGTGGTCAATCGAAACCGTGAACGCCGTTTCGTGATTGTCCGTGTTCTTTGCCACCATCGGAAAAAGCTCGAGCCGCTCGGCAATCGCCTCGCTAATCGGCATACAAATCAACCCGCGCGCATTCACCGCCATAAAATTGATATTCTCGCCCGTAGCTGCCTCTGCCGCACAAATCAAATCGCCCTCGTTCTCGCGATTCTCGTCGTCGGTCACCATAATGATTTTGCCTGCGCGCAAATCCGACAGCGCGTCCTCAATGCTGTCAAAAATAATTTTTTCGTCCATATTATGTCTCCCGTCTTTGTCTCCCGTCTTTGTTTTACCCCTGCATTTCCGTTGACAAGGGGCATTTCGCCATTACCTGTCATTGTCTTTGTTTGACAAGGGGCTTAAGCCCCTTGCTAAAGGCATTGTTTTTGGGAAATGCCCCGCCGCACGTTTGTTTCTGCTCATTTCCTGCGGAAAAAGCCTCCCGCACTTTTGTTTCTGCTCATTTCCCGCGGAAAAAGCCCGCCGCACTTGTGTTTCTGCTCATTTCCCGTGGAAATGCCCTGTCGCACTTTTGTTTCTGCTCATTTCTTTTTTCCCAAGGGCAGAAACACTCGTGAAAATAGCAATTTCCATTTTCCCAAGACCAGAAACACTCGTGAAAATACCAATTTCCATTTTCCCAAAGCCAGAAACACTCGTGAAAGTACCAATTTCCATTTTCCCAAGGGCAGAAAAAATGGGTTTGACAATGGGTTTAAGCCCATTGCTAATGGAAACGCACGAAATCCGTCATATCGATACCGCTAAAATCGTCGTCCGCGCTGCCGTTTCCGAGTGCGCCGAGCGGATTTACGCCAAGAGACAAAAAATGCTCGACGTATTTTCCCACGACATCACATTCCAGATTGACGACGCTCCCCTCGCGTTTGCCTTTGAGCGCGGTATTTTCCCACGTATGCGGAATCACCGCGACCGAAAATTCGCCCGCGCCGCCTTCGCTTCGCACGCTCGCCACGGTGAGACTGATGCCGTCAATCGCGACCGAGCCTTTTTCGATGATGTAGCGGAACAGCACTTTGTCCGCGCGAAAAAAGACGTTCATCGCGTTGTCCTCGCGCCGAATCGCCGTCAGACGCGCCGTGCCGTCAATGTGCCCGCTCACGATATGCCCGCCGAATCTGCCGCCCGCCTTCATCGCGCGCTCAAGATTGACCGATGCACCCGCCTTGAGCGCAAACAGCGACGTGCGGCGAAACGTTTCGGGCGTAACATCAGCGCAAAACGACGCGCCGTCCGTCCGCGTTACCGTGAGACAAATGCCGTTGACCGCGACGCTCTCGCCCAGCGAAAGTTCTTTGGCAAAGCCGCATTTTATGGAAAGCACCATTGACGCGCCGTTTTGTTCCACCGCCGCAATTTCACCGACTTCTTCCACAATCCCCGTAAACATTTTTTACACCTCCCGCTTGTACGTCAAAAGCACATCGTCGCCGAATTGTTCTATGCCCGCCAAGCTGAATTGCACCGCGTCGTCTGGGCTGTCCACGCCCTCGCCGCGAATCGGCACGCGAATATCGGAAACTCCTCCGAAAATCTTTGGCGCAACGTATGCGTGAACCTCGTTGGCGAACGGCAAAACAGAAGCCGCCAATTCTCCTCCGCTTTCGACAAGAACACTGTCGATTCCGATTGAAGCAAGATATTCAAGCACTTCTTTTATGTTGATTCTGTGCTTTTCGTCCAAGCGGAAACTTGCTGTTTCAACGCCTTGATGAAAAAGCCATTCCCGTCTGTCGCTCGTGTGCGGATTGAAAAATCCGTAAATCACGGTAACCTTTGACGTTTTTGCAGACTTCACAAGCGCGCTTTCTTCGGGTATTTCAAGATTTGTATCGATAACAATGCGCTCTGGCTGGTAGTGCTCTTTTCCGTCGTCAAGGCGGCAGGTCAAAAGCGGGTCGTCGGCTTTCACCGTGCCGATTCCCGTCATAACCGCGGCAACGCTAGCGCGCGTTCTGTGCACATTCTCGCGAGCCTTTTCGCCCGTAATCCACTTGCTTTTGCCCGAAACGGTCGCCGTTCTGCCGTCCGCCGTCATCGCGTATTTAACGATAACATACGGAAGACGGTGCGTGATGTAATAGAAGAAAATGCCGTTGAGCGCGTCACATTCATCGCGCAAAAAATCCTGCACAACCTCTATTCCCGCGACCTTGAGCTGTTCAACTCCCTTCCCGTTCACAAGACTGTTTGGGTCGCGGCTTCCGATAACGACTTTGGCAATTTTCGCTTGGATAATCGCTTGTGTGCACGGGGGCTGCTTCCCTGTGTGACAGCACGGCTCCAGCGTAACGTAAAGCGTTGAGCCTGCCGTGTCGGCAAGAGCACTCTGCGCATTTTTTAAGCAATCCCGCTCTGCGTGCAAATCGCCATAGCGGTGGTGATAGCCCGCAGCCAAAACCTTGCCGTCTTTCACGAGCACCGCACCAACCAACGGATTGGGGTGCGTCCAGCCTTCGCCTTTTTTTGCCTCTGCAATCGCGAGGCGCATAAAATCTGTGGATATACGTTCGCTCATCTCAAAAATAGTTTTATACCAAACTATTATAGATTGTCAATACTCTTTTCCGCTGCAATGCCGCAAAAATATTCGGTCATTTCAACCGTGCCTTTTTGATTTTGTCTTTTTTTATCTCCCCCGCCCCGCACTTTCCGTCAACAAAATTTTTTTGTGCCTTCACTTTCGCGTGGATTTACCAAAAAAAAATTTTTTTCGCTCTCACTCCGCGTGGATTTACCAAAAAAAAATTTTTTTCGTTCTCACTCCGCGTGGATTCGCTAAAAAAAAAAATTTTTCGCTTTCACTTCACTCGGATTCACTCAAAAAAAATTTTTTGCGCGCTCGCACCCGCGCGGAAGGAGATTTTTCTTACACGCCGCACGGCTTATTATGGACGAAATAGCATTGTTTTTGTATACTGAGAGAAAACTTTTGGAGTTTGTGTCGATGACAAAGTATATTTTTATTACTGGCGGTGTGGTGTCGGGT
>ERZ842401.4115-NODE-4115-length-17262-cov-6.040158_pt1 | contig 17262 bp, 19 predicted proteins | sample MGYA00521270_ERZ842401 | MGnify/ENA primary metagenome ERZ842401 (study PRJEB31892, sample SAMEA3878208) | bioreactor metagenome | biome: Moose rumen | place: Sweden | collected 2011-10 | study: EMG produced TPA metagenomics assembly of the PRJEB12797 data set...
CATATAATTTCTTTCCTCTATCTATATAATTTCCTAAACTAATATCTCTTTCAATTACTATAAGTGCTCCAATTTTAGATTTTCTAAGAGTTTCCATTGCACTAACTATTTGATAAACTACTTTTTCTCTTTCATCAACAGTTAATACTTTGTGACGTCCAAGTAATTGATTTCTTCCTAATTGCTCTAAAATATTTCTAATTTCTGGTTGAAATATTATTATTAAAGCAAGTGGTCCATACATAATTACGTATTCTAAAATTAGACCTACAGTTGTAAATCCAAGCCATGTACTAATTGCTTTTAATACAATAATTATTACTACACCTTTAAAAATTAGTGATAGTTTTACGTTGTTCTTTATATTCTTTAATATAAAGTAAAAAATAATCCATACTAAAGAAATATCAATTAATTTCTTTACAATAGATATTAAATCAGTCATTGTTATACTCATATAAAAACTCCTTATATATTATATATAGATTAGTTATTTTTTATTTTTGTAAATATGAGTAGATATAAGTAATATAACTTAATTATTTAAAAATTATATCACACTACAAATCATTTCCCCATACATATTAATATAATAACATTTTTAGTCATTTATTACAACTATTAATTAGAAATGTTATTTCTCAAAAAATGTTTTTTACCTTTTTTATATTTGCTTTTATGTATTAGCATTTCATTTTTTGTTATATAACAATAAAAAAATAATAGATTTTATTCTATTATTCTTCCTTCAAAATTTCATATAAAATTTGATATAGTTTTAAAGCATCTTCTCCATTTATATTTATACACTTTCCAACTATCTCTGGAATAGACTCTGCTTCTTTTTTTAGTTCTTCACCTTTTTTGGTAATTGAAATATTTAAATTTCTTTCATCTTTTGTTTCTCTTTTTCTTGTAATATATTCTTTTTGTTCTAATTTCTTTAAAAGTGGAGTCAATGTACCAGAATCAAGAAATAGTTTTTCTCCTAATCTTTTTACATTAATCTCTTTTTCTTCCCATAATACCATCATACATATATATTGAGTATATGTAAGATCTAGTTTATCAAGTAGTGGTTTATATTTTCTAATTATTTTTCTAGATGCAGCATATAATGGAAAACATAATTGATTTTCTAATTTTAAACAATCTTCTTTATTCATATATTATTTTATAAATTCTTCTAATTCTTCTTTTGGTAAAAATCCTGTGTGAGTTTTAGATAGTTTTCCATCTTCAAATACTAATATAGTTGGAATTGACATAATCCCATATTCCTGAGCTACTTCTTCTGATTCATCTACATCTAATTTATAAAATTCTATATCTTTGCTTTCTTTTGCCACTTCATCTACTATAGGAGAAAGCATTCTACAAGGTCCACACCAAGTTGCATAACAATCTACTACAACTTTTTTACCTTTAATTTTATCTTTAAAATCTTTTTCTTCTAATTCTATAACTTTCATATTAATCCTCCATTTCTTTTATTGCAATGGTTGCTGCTATTGAACCATCACTTACTGCTGTTGTAAGTTGTCTTAATTCTTTTACTCTTGTATCCCCAGCTACATATATTTTATCACAGTTTGTATGAACTCCATCATGAGATTTAATATATCCTTTTTCATCTAACTCTATTATATTTGAGAATATTTCATTTTTTGGAGTTTGACCTATTGCAATGAATAGTCCATCTATTTCAATAGTTTGTTTAGTATCATTATTATCTTTAACTTCGATACTTTCTAGTTTGTTTTCACCATTTAATTTTGTAATAGTTGAATTAACAATTATTTCTACATTGTCTTTTTCTTTTAATTCAGACAAATACTTTTCTTCTCCTCTAAATATATCTCTTCTATGTATTAGATAAACTTTCTTAGCAATATTAGATAAGTATATAGCATCTTCTAATGCAGTGTTTCCTCCACCATTTACTGCTACTGTTTTATTTTTATAGAAGTTTCCATCACATGTTGCACAGTAGGAAACACCATTACCAACTAATTTTTCTTCATTTTCTATATTTAATTTTCTATTTTCTGCGCCTGTTGCTAAAATAATTGCTTTTGCTTTATAACTATTTTTATGTGTTATTACTGTTTTATCTTCTTCAATTCTAATAACACCTTCAAATTTTATTTCACCATTTAAATCTTTTACTTGATTGTATAAGTTAGTAGCAAAATCAAATCCGCTTATATTTGGAAGTGCTGGGTAGTTCTCAACTAAAGATGCATTAACTATTTGTCCACCATATGATTTTGATTCTAAAACTAATACTTTTTTGTTTGCTCTTAATGCATATAGAGCTGCTGTTAATCCTGCAGGACCTGCTCCTACAATAATTATATCGTACATATTTATCTCCTATAATAATTCTTTGATTTTCTCTTCCATTATATCAGGATTTTCAATTGGTGAATATCTTCCTACTACATTTCCTTCTTTATCTACTAAAAATTTTGTAAAATTCCATTTGATATCATTTTTTTCTTTGTAAGTTGAGCTTATTTTTTCAATACCTTTCATTGTCATTTTATTTTTCATTCCATTAACAATTTCCTTAGGTGAGTTTTCTTTTAAATATTTAAATACTGGATCAGTGTTTTCTCCATTTACATCAATCTTCTTTAATTGATCAAATGTTGTTTGATATTTTGCTGTACAAAATTCATGTATTTCATCATCACTACCTGGTGCTTGATGTCCAAATTGATTACATGGGAAATCTAGTATTTCTAATCCTTTATCTTTATATTCTTTGTATAGTCTTTCTAGACTCTTATATTGTGGAGTAAAACCACAACCTGTTGCTGTATTAACAATAATTAATACTTTTCCTTTGTAATTACTCAATTTTACATCTTCACCTTTTCTATTTTTTACAACGCATTCATATAAATTCATAACAATTTCTCCTTTTAAATTTTATATAATTAAATTGTATACAATTTAATTTAACTTGTCAATAAAAAACTATTAGAAATATCTTCTAATAGTCTATTCATCATTTTTTTATTTATTCTATTTTTTATCCTTATCTTTAAAAGGATGTTTAATTTTTTCTTTTATTTCTTTTCCTATAATATCCAATGCTGTTTCATATATTTTTTCTGCTTCTTCTTTTGAAAAATTAAGTTTTTCCATTAAATCTCCAACTAATTTTTCTTTGTTCTTTTTACCAATAAAGCTATTATCTTCAATTACTTCATTAATTTTTTTACATGTATCCATATCATAATTTGATACTTCACTAAATTTCTTTAAAAACTCACTCTTATTCATTTTCATCACCATACATCTTTCCTTTTGAGTCTCTTTGAATTTCATATCCATATTCAAATATATATCCTAGTGCTGCTACTGCAAGTATTAGCACTATATTCATTAAATTTACTTCTACTCCTACATCTAAATTAGTAAATATACCTATTATTCCAGAACTAACAATTGGAAAAGCCATTACTAATATCATATACTCTGTTATCTTTTTAACATATCCTACATTTTCTAGCGTAAATGGAGTATCACCATCATGTATATTTTTAAATAGCAATTCTAAATTTTTTAGTAATATTCTTGTAAATACTAAAGTAATTATTAAACATAACATTGCTACTTCAGCTATTATTATTAATGAACTTACTTTTTTGTTTTCTAAATAGTTTTCTATCTTCTCTAATTTTTCAATATGTGTTTTATCTGTGTCACCTTTATTATCTTTTAGAATTAGAGTTTCTCCATCTATTTCATAATCTACCTTTTCCCCTAACATTTCTATTATATTATTAGTAGTATCTATTTTTGTTGTACTTCCAACTACTCCTACTAATAACATTGAAATAGTCATAAATACTATTCCTATGGTTGCAAATACCTTACATATTCTTGAAATAATATATATTGATTTACTTAACCCTTTAACTTTCTTTTGTTTTTCTTTCTTTAACTTAACAACACTCATTTTAACCTCTTCGCCTAATGAATCGAGATCAATTATGTTTTCAGTTACTAAATCAGTTATCTCACAATGAAATATAGTGCATAGAGCTATAATGTTATTCATTTCAGGATAAGCTTCTCCAGTTTCCCATTTTGATACACTTTGTCTTGATACACCAACTTTTTCAGCTAATGTTTCTTGTGACATTTTTTTTGATTTTCGTAGTGTTTTTAAATTATCTCCAAATTTCATCGGCATTTTCTCCTTTCAACACATTCATCATATGTCTTTTTTCATCTTTGTTCTATCAATTTTCGGTTGCAAAATGAGATTGCTACTTAAAGTTTACATTTTATTAAAATTATTTTCATCTTTTATTTCTTTATATTTTATCTTTTTATATAGCTCCATTATTATTAATATTATTGTAGAAAGTAATAATAATATTATAGTTTCCCATACACCAATTGAAGTTACTTTTAATATTTTTGCAAAGAAATCAATTCTCATTATAATTATTTGCATAGTTACAGAGATTAGTACTGCTGCAAGCACCATAGGATTACTTCTTATTCCAACACTTACTGCACTATTTTTCTCACTTCTGCAATTGAATACATGCATATTTTGGATAAATACCATAAATGCCATTGTGTATGCTCTAGCTAGTGTTAAATCTATTGCTTTAACTTTTACCAAATAATACCAAAGAGCAAATACTAGTACTCCTATTGTTAATCCTGAAATAATAATTTCTTCAAAAATAGTCCTATCAAATAAACTTTCTTTTGGATTTCTTGGTTTTTCTTCCATTATTCCTTTTTCTGCAAGTTCAAATGAAAGAGCTAAATCATGAAGTCCATCTGTAACTATATTTAACCACAATAATTGAATTGCAACGAGTGGCATAGGTAAATCCATAACTATTGATAATAAGAAAAATAATATTTCTGCTAAACCACATGATACTAGAAAATATGTTATTTTTCTAATATTTGAATATGCAATTCTTCCTTCTTTTACTCCAGATACTATAGACTTAAAATTATCGTCTATTACAATCATCTTTGCTGTTTCTTTAGCTAAGTCTGTACCACTTCCCATAGCTATACCAAGATTTGCTGTTCTAAGAGCAGGTGCATCATTTACTCCATCACCTGTTACAGCAACAAATTCTCCTTGTCTCTTTAAAGATTCAACAATTCTTAACTTTTGAATTGGAGTTACTCTTGCAAATACTGTTTTTTCCTTTATAAAATCATCAAAATCTCTTTCGGATTTATTGAAATAAGCCTCTACTTCATCTGATGTTGCAACTTCATCATAGTTTTTTGCTATTTTTAATTCATTGGCAATTGCAAATGCTGTTAGTGGATGATCACCTGTAACCATTATTACTTTTATTCCGGCTGTCTTACATTCTTTTATAGAATTAAATACATCTTTTCTTATTGGATCAATAAAGGCAACCATTCCCATAAAAGTAAGATTTTTTATATCCTCTTCTGTATAATCTTCTTTTCTTTCTACTTTACCTTTTGCAAGTGTAATAACCCTATATCCTTCTTTTGCTAATTTTTCATTCTGTTCAATAAGCTTTTTCTCGTCAAATTTATCTAGAAAATCAATTTTATCACAAAATGATAACACTTTTTCTAGTGACCCTTTAATTGTTACATAAGGTTCTTTTTTATCATTATAAAATACTGCTGAATACTTGTTAGAAGACTCATATGGAATCATATCTACAATATCTATGTTATTATCATTTACTTTTATCTTTTCACCTAATACTTTGAATGCAATATCTATTGAATCTCCTATTGCCTCTTTTTTAGTAAGTGTTGCTTCATTATTTATTGTTCCTAAAAGAGCAATTTCTTTTGCATTTTTTATATCTTTACCTATTACTTCACCCTTAATGTCATATCCAATTCCTGTTATTTCATATTCATTATCATTTGGTAACAATATTTTCTTTGCAGTTTGTTCATTACATGTTAGTGTTCCTGTTTTATCTGTTGCTATTACTGTTGTGCTTCCTAGTGATTCAACTGAATGTAGTTTCTTAGCTATAACTTTTTTGTTAGACATTCTAGTTGATGCTATTGTTAAGGCCATTGTTAGCGCTAATGGTAACCCTTCTGGCATAGCACTTACTGATAGTGCAACTACAGATAAAAATATTTCTTGGTATGGAACATTTTTATTTATTAATATCATTGCAACAATAGCAGCGATAAAAACCGCTAGTAATGTTATTTGTTTAGAAAATTTTTCAACTCTTATTGTAAGTGGTGATTTTTCTTCTTTTGTATTACTTAATGTTTCAGCAATCTTACCTAATTCAGTTTCTAATCTTGTTTTAATTACTACTGCTTTTGCTCTTCCTGTGATAACTGTTGTTCCTGCATATACAATATTACTTATTTCAGATATATTTAGTTTTTCTTTATTTATTTTTTTTGCATCTTTTTCTACAGCTACTGATTCTCCAGTAAGTATTGATTCATCTATTCTTAGATTACTTGCTTCTAATAGTCTTAAGTCTCCTGATATTTTATCGCCAGATTCTAGTAAAACTATGTCTCCTGGGACAATATATTTTGATTCAACTTTTACTTCTTTTCCATCTCTTATTACTCTTGTTTCTTCTTTAACTAGACTTTGCAGTGCATCAGCTGTATTTTCTGCTTTATGTTCTTGATATGTTCCCATTATTAGATCAACTATAATTATAAATAATATAGCTAAAGCATCTACAACTTCTCCTACTAAGAAAGAAGAAAGTCCTGCTGCTAGCATTAATAACACTATTGGATCTTTTAATTCACCTAAAAATATTTTAAATATTGAAGTTTGTTTTTTCTTAGGTAATTCATTATACCCATATTTTTCTAATCTATGCTCTACTTCTTTTTCAGTTAATCCTGATAGTGATGTTTTTAATTTTTTTAATACTTCTTCTCCTGTTTCATTATAAAATCCGTTCATTTTTCCCATCCTTTTTTATTTCTTATTTATGTATACTTTATCTCCACTAGGAAGTACTTCTAAGAATTGATTGTTTTTCTCAACAGAATCCTTAAATATTTCCATTCCTTGATAGTATTTATCATTATAAAAATATGAGTCTAAAATAAACATGCATTTTTTATTACTACAGTCTTTTTCCATTTTTTCTACATAGTATTTCTCATTACTACCCATATTTCCCTTATCAATCATATCATAAAAATCTATAGGTTCATTTCTATATATTTTTAAAAGATAAGCATTCTCCATAAATAAGTATATTCTGTAATTGCTATTATCATCAATATAATTTGAATATTTTTTTAAATAGTTTGGTACATTTTTATTAACAAGTTGATATTTTAAAAAATTATTTTCTATCATTAATTTAGAACCTTTTAACGATGCACCAATAAATATAACAAAGAATACCGTTGTAAAAGATTTAATGTAATAATCAATTATATAATTATTATTTTTTAGTAATATGTAATAAACTATTGGAACTGCTCCTGCAAATATATGTTGTTCGTCAAATATTGGAATACTTATTGATTGAAATGCTAAAATGTATAAAATTTCTGGATCATTTTTCTTTCTTTTTAAAATCATATATACAAATGGTACAAAGAAAATTAAATATCCAACAATTGAATTTAAATCAATATATAAGTTATCAAAAAAACTTCCTAGCCCTAAATAACAAAAATCTATATATTCTTTTACTGTATTATTAATTATTAAATATATTATTACTGGGATTACTGATATAAAAACAGAAAAACATTCTTTGATTTTGTGCCTGTTAATAAACAAATATACAAGTAATAAGCAAAAGCCAATATTTTGTTTGGTCATAATTATTATCCCGATTAGAATACCAATAATTATATTTTTAGATTTAACTTTACTATCATGTAATAGTAAAATCGCTAAGAATAAAATTAATACAAATGAATTATATCCAAATAATGTATCTCTAGCACAGAATATGAAAAAAATAAACAGGGTTTTTATATTAAATTTTTCATAAATAAAAGTAAATATGAGACTATAAATTACACAATGTTCTAATTTAAAAACAATATAATAGTTACCAATTAACTTTATTAAGGGTGTCATTATTAGACTATATAACGGACCCATTACCATATTGAAATCCTTATATGGAATAAGTCCTCTTGCTATATTGTAGCTAAATCCAAAACAGTTAACTTCATCTCCATCAATAACTATTAGGCTTGAGACTAAAAAGAATAATAATAAAAATATCACAAAAATAATAATTCTTTTTTTCATTATTTTCACCACCATTTCGTGTAACCTTTTTATAATTATTTTTTGTTAATATAAACTCTATCGCCACTAGGAAGAATCTCTAAAAACTGATTGTTTTCCTCCACACCATCTTTAAATACTTCTAATCCTTGATAATATATTTTTTTATAAAAACATGAATCTAGAATAAACATACATTTTTTATCTTTACATTCTTCTTGCATTTTTTTTACATAGTATGTTTCATCTTTTCCCACATTTCCTTTATCTATCATATCATAGAAATCTAATGTTTCATTTCTATATAGCTTTATTAAATATGAATTTTCCATGAATAAAAATACTCTATAATCATCATACTTATCTATATACTTTGAATACTCCTCTAAATAATTTGGTACATATTTGTTAACTCTTTGATACTTTAAATAATTATCTTCAGTTATCATTTGAGAATCTTTTACAGATGTAATTAAAAATGATAAAAAGAAGACCGTAGTAAATGTTTTAATATAGTAATCAATTACATAATTATCATTTTTTAACAATATATAAAATGCAATTGGAATTAGTCCGGCAAAAATGTGCGAACTATCAAAAATTGGCACTATTATTGATTGAAATGCTATTATATATAGTATTTCTGGATCTTTTTTCTTTCTAGTTATAATCATATATATAAATGGTACAAAGAAAATTAAGTATCCAACAATGGCACTATAATTAATGTAGAAATTATCAAAAAAGCTAACTACACCTAAATAGCAAAAATTAATATATTCCTTTAATGTACTTGTTAATATTAAATATAATATTACTGGTACTATAGAAATAAAAATTGAAAAGCATTCTTTAATATTATGTCTATTAATAAACAAATAGATAATTAGTAAACAAAAACCAATATTTTGTTTACTCATAATTATTAAACCAATCATTATTCCTATATAAATGTTTTTTGATTTTAATTTACTATCTTGTAAAAGTAATACTATGAGAAAAAGTAATAAAACGAATGAATTATATCCAAATAATGGATCTCTTGCGCAAAAAATAAAAAATAAAAAAATTGATTTTAATCCTAACTTTTCATATATTAATACAAATATTAGAGCATAAAATATACAATGTTCTAATTTGAACAATATAAAATAATTACCAAATAATTTAATTAGTGGTGAGAATAAAATACAATATATTGGACCTATGATAATATTAAAGTCTCGATATGGAAGTAATCCATTTGCTACGTTATAGCTAGTGCCATAACTATATACTTCATCTACAGCAAGGACAATTAAGCTTGAAGCAATTAAGAATGCTGCAAAGAATAATAAAAATGTTAGTATTCTCTTCTTCATTGTTTACACCACCATAATTATTGTTTATTTTATTATAACAAAAAAACAAAATAAAAAAACTAGTTGCCTAGTTTTTTTCTATTAAAGAATCACCATTAAATTCTACAGGAATAGGTAGTTCCATAAGTGTTAGAATTGTTGGTGCTACATCCGCAAGTTTTCCTTCTTTTTTTAACTTTAGATTTTTCCTTGTTAATAAAAATGGAACGGGATTAGTTGTATGTGTGGTACAAATTGTTCCGTCTTCATTCACCATTACATCACAGTTACCATGGTCTGCTGTAATAATCATTGTACCTCCAAGTGATTCAGCTTTATCATATACCCTTTTTATGCACTTATCCATGAATTCAACTGCTTTTACTGCTGCTTCATATACACCAGTGTGTCCAACCATATCACCATTTGCATAGTTTAAAACTACAAAGTCTAAATAGTCTTTATCAAGTTCAACAATTAAGTTATCTGTTATTTCTTCAGCACTCATTTCTGGTTTTAAATCATATGTTGCAACCTTTGGTGATGGTATTAATATTTGTTTAGCATTTTTTAAATCTAAATCTTTGTCTCCATCGAAGAAATGAGTTACATGTGCATACTTTTCTGTTTCAGCTATTCTTAATTGCGATAATCCTAGATTAGATAAGTATTCTCCTAGTCCATTTGTTATTTCTTGATGTTCAAAAGCTGTTAATCCTTTAACAGTATCATTTATTGGCATCATTGATACAAATTTTATATTATTAAACTTAGTTGTTTCCATAGGAACTTCATCTGGATTAGTAATAGCTGTAAACATTTCTCTTAGTCTATCTGGTCTATAATTCCATACTATTATTCCATCATTATCAGATAATTTTCCTTCATTTATTACACTTGGTAAAATAAATTCATCTGTTATATCTCTATTATATTGATCATCAAACACTTCTTTAACTGAGTCATAATGTTCTCCAATACCATAACAAATAGCATCATATGCAAGCTTTAATCTATCATAATTGTTATCTCTATCCATTGCGTAGTATCTTCCTGATACTGTTGTTATCTTTCCAACTTTTGTTTCGTCTATTTTATCTTCTAACTTTTTAATAAAGCTTTGTGCTGTATGAATACCAGTATCTCTTCCATCTGTGAATAGATGAAAATATATTTCTTTGACTCCATTCTTCTTGCACATATCTATTATTGCAAGTAAGTGATCTGTATGAGAATGAATCCCTCCATCACTAATTAATCCCATCATATGTAATTTTGAATTATTTTCTTTTGTATGATTAATTACTTTTAGAATGTTTTCATTTTCAAAAAATTCTCCTGTTTCTATTGCATTATTAATCATTTCTAGTGACTGATATACTATTCTTCCAGCACCAATATTCATGTGACCTACTTCACTTGTTCCCATTTGACCTTTAGGAAGTCCAACAGGTTTTCCAGATGCTTCTAGTATAGTGTGTGGATAGTTTTCTCTTATATAATCAAGTGTTGGTGTATTTGCATTATCAAATGCATTATATTTATTTTTAGGTGCTATTCCGCATCCATCTAAAATACATAATACTAATGGTTTCTTTTTCATATTTTTCCTCCAAATACTACATTTTAAGTATAGTATTTTTTTTGTTTTTTGTATATAATTTTGATTTAATTTTACAACACAAAACAAAAAATCAAATCTTATAGATTTGACTTTTTTTCAAATATTTTTGCTTTTGGTTCTTTCTTAATAGATATTGTATCATTTTCAATTAATTCTAAATTCTTTGCATTAATTATTTCTTGAAATCCACCTAAATATCTACTTCCATTTTTGTCATATCCTGATCTTGTCCTTAGACTGTTAGCATTGAAAAAATTCCCTTTACCTATAAATGTAACATTTGATGTATCAAAAGATCTTTTTTGACCATTATATACTATTTCATATACGTTACCATGAATCAATTTTGGTAACTCTACATTTAGAATAGTACCAGTTCTTTCCTCTGCCAATTTATATAAGACATCTATGTCATCTAAAATAACTACACCTTTTCGCGCTGATTCCATATTATCTCCTGATGCATCTAGCAATTGGATTAATATTTCAGATAAATGTCTACCTGGCATTTTTTCCACTGTATATTCTGGTGCATTAACCTTAACGCATGGTACAGATAGTTCTTCAGATATATCTCTTATAGTCTGTTCTATATAGTCTTGTTCTTCTTTGTTTAGTGATGTATCTAGTAAGATAGGTGATTTAATTTGTGCGGCGTGATGATAGATTGTTAAGATATCTTTTGATAAATTTTGATTTACTTTTATATTTGAGTATATTCTTTTAATTGTTTTATTCATAATAATTCTCCTTGTTCAAACATAATAATATTATACTTAGATAATAACATATTTTATTCTATGTTTTTAGTTAAAATTTTAGTTGTTTCTTTCCAACCTGTTCTCCAGTCATAACCTGCTCTTAATATTTTTTGTTCAATAAGTTCCTCATCTGTAACTTCTTTATTGTGGTATGAAGGAAACAATATTCTAGTTTCAATATCATTTATTAAATTAGGCATTCTGTCATCTATCTGGACATCTGCTTTAAAAATATTTTTTGTTCCTGTAAAAATAAACTTTTCTGGTTTAATGAAGGGAAGTATACTTCTTAAAAAATCATATTTGTCTTTAAATAATTTACCAGAACCTTCTATATCAAATGGGTTAATACATGATGAACAAATATATATATCATATAGATAACTTAAATATTCAATACTTTCTATCGCATCTGGTAAAATATCTGCGTTATCATATAAATTTCTAGCATTAATAAATTTTATAAATTCATTAAATCTTTCCATAGGTATTTTTTCTTCATCCATATAATAGTTAGTAAAATCATCTACTTCATAATCAGTGTTTAAAAAGTCATTTATTGCTCCCCTAAATCCTGAAAAGCAAACAACCTCGTCAACATCTAGTAATATACTTTTTTTCTTTCCCATAATAATCTCCAAACTTTTGTTATATATACTAACATAATTTATTGAAAATTAAAACCCAAACTTTCTGTTTGAGTTTATTTTTTTAGAATTAGTTTTTTTCCTTCTTCTGCTACTTCTGTATTTTCAAAATACTTTTTAGCTTCTTTTTTATACTCATTTTTATCTATTTCTGGCCAAAAATGAGTTAATAACAATTTTTTTACGTCTGCATCTTTTGCTATTAACGCTGCATCCTTTGCATATAAATGTACATCATCTTTTCGATATTGACCTTCTAAGAATGTTGATTCACATATAAATAAATCACATTCTTTAGCAAATTCTCTTAAATTATTTTTAGTTCCTGTATCTCCAGAATAAACAATACTTCCAGCTGGTGTATCTATTTTAATAGCAAATGTAGTTATATCATGTGGAACTTTTAAAAATGAAATTTTTAAATCATCGTTTTCTATGCTTTTACCTATTATGTCATAAATTGTAACAGGATGTTTATGCTTAAAATTTTGAATGTAGTCATAATCACTTTCAATATCTCCATTAGGTATAAATACTTCAATATTTTTTTCTAGCATTCCAAGTCTTTTATAAACTAAAGCAGCTTGAGCAAGTGAAGATATATCTCCATAATGATCTGGATGTAGATGACTTATAAATACTTTTAAATTATTTAAATCATCAGGTAAATTCATTAAACTCGCTGTACCATTTCCACAATCAAGCATTATATTGTTATCTTTATATTTAACTAAAAATCCTGGACAATTTTTATCACCTTTACAATATGGTGATACTGTTCCAAGAGGTACAACTTCTATCTTATTCATATTATCACTTCCTTAACATTTTCATCTTTTCATGTACACTTTTATCTACATATTTACTAATATCTTTATTAATCTTAAATACTTCTTTTACCATACTTGAAGATATAAATTGATACTCTTCATCAGCAAATAGACACACTGTATTAATTTTCCCATCTGATATATCTCTATTTACTTTTGCAAGTTGTACTTCAAAATCATAGTCACTTAATCCTCTAAGCCCTCTTACTATTGCAACACAGTCTTCATTTAAAGCAGTGTCTACTGCTGCAACATTTCCTTTTACTACTTTAACTTTTGGATTATTTTTATATAATTCCTTAATTATTTCTTCTCTCTCATCTATATTAAACATATAATTTTTCTTTCCTGGATTTACAAGAATTGCTACTACTACTTCATCAAACATATCACATGCCTGATTAATTATATTCATATGTCCCTTTGTAATAGGATCAAAACTTCCTGGATATAATACTCTTATCATAATAAATCAGGCACCTTTCTTAGTGTTTTTTTAATTAATTCAATTCTATTACCACTTACTATATCAAAATCTTCTTTGTTATATTCTATACTTGAACTTTCTCTTAAATCAAATTCTTCTTCTGTTATATTATCTCTAAGCATTGCTCTTTTCTTTCTTTCCTCATAATCCAATTCGACAAGAATTTTCATATCACACATATTGTAAAACTTAGTAAGCGGTAGTAATAACCAATCTAAAATAACTATTTTATCTTTCATATCATTAGAATTATTTTTTATAAATTTATCTATCTCTATTTCCATATATTTCCATGTAATTTCAGATAATTTATCCATTTCTTCTCTTTTAGCAAAAACTATTTCTCCAAGCTTTTTTCTAGATATTTTTCCATTTTCTATAACATCTTTTCCAAATGTTTTACATAATTCTTCCTTTATTTCATCATTATCTAATACTTTATGTCCAACCTTATCAATATCTAAATATGCAGCATTATATCCATAAACTCTTTCCAACTCATGTGCTAATGTGCTTTTTCCACTACCTGACTTTCCACATATTCCAATAATCATATTTATCCCTCCTACTTGTATTGTATTACTAGTTTTGATATAATTAAAATACATATTACTTATTTTTATGATAACTGGAGGTTATTATGAATATTGATTTTGAATTATATAGAGTTTTTTATACTGTTGCTAAAAATGGTAATATTACTAAAGCAAGTCAAGAATTAAATATTTCTCAACCCGCCATTAGTAAGTCTATAAAAAACTTAGAAAGTCAACTTGGTGGAGAACTATTTGTTAGAACTCGTAGAGGAGTTATTCTTACTGATGAGGGCAGAGAATTCTATAGTTATATTAAACAAGCAATTGAATTTATAAATAATGCTGAAAGTAAATTTACAGAGTTAATTAATCTAGAAACTGGACTTATAAAAATAGGAATAAGTACTACACTTACTAAAGAATTTTTACTTCCATATTTAGAAGAGTTTCACTCTACTTATCCAAAAATAGATATCCAAATTATTACAAATATTCCCAGAGAATTACTTAAAATGCTAAGGAATGGTTTAGTTGATATAGTAATTATGAATCTTACTGGAAAAGATAATAGTTCTGATCTTATTATTGATAAATGTTTATCCATTAGTGATTGTTTTATTGTTAATAAAAATTATAAATATTTACTAGATAAAGAACTTTCTTTAAAAGATCTAAGCAATTATCCTTTAATATTACAATCTAATGGTTCTAATACTAGGGCTTTCTTAGATAATTATTGTAAAGAGAATAACATAGTTTTTAAGCCTAATATTGAACTTGCTAGTTACTCTTTAGTAATAGAATTTACAAAAATTGGTTTTGGTATTGGATTTGCTACTAAAAATTACATAAAAAATGAGCTTGATTCAGGAGAACTATTTGAATTAAATATTAAAGAAAAACTTCCAAATAGATATATTGGATATGCTATTTCAAAGAATCATATTCCGAATTTTAGCACTAAAAAACTAATTGAAATTATAAAAAAAACTAGTTAACTAGTTTTTCTTTTGTTTAGTTTTTGGTTTTAGTTTTTCATTTTCTTCATTATAACAATTTATAACTGCATCTAGTGTATAACTTGAATGTAAAATTATATTTTGTTTTGAATCGTGCATACCACATGCAATTTGTCTAAAATCTGCACCGCTAAACATACCAATAAATCCTGTTCCTATTGCAATAGTTGCTATTTCTTCTCCATCAACTGGAATATTATCAAAGCACTCCTTTATAACTTCTCTTTGATTGTCACCCCAATCTTTTTTTAAAGAATGGCAAACTAATGCATGAAATGTTTTATCTCCTACTTTTTTTGATAAAACTGTTCCTATTTCATGAGAACCACAATCAGCAAGTTCAGGCCAATATTTACTTGATACTACTCCTGCAAATCCTGAATCATTATATCCTTCTGTATTTACTGCAAATGCAATATGTTTCGCCTCTGTTTCAAATATGTTTCCATTAACAGCTTTTATTACCATAATCATTTCTCCTTTTGAAAAATTATTATACTTAATTTTTTATTTTTATCAAGATTAATAAGTTTTACTATAGTATTATTTTTAACTAACAAAAACATCACTTTAAAAAGTGATGTTTTCTATATTAAATCCAAAACTTTAAAATTCTGAATAAATTTTTTTAATGGTGGAGATGAGGAGAATCGAACTCCTGTCCAATATTACCTCTACATAAACCTCTACAAGTTTAGTTAACTAAATATTCTCATACACTTATCAAGTAGTTAACGACAAAATAAATGTACTAGCCAATAAATTCTTTCTATCCTCTAGGCAAAGAATAGCTATAACCTATAAAAATGAATCCCTATTTATCCACTAGGTAAGGATAAAAGAGATGCTGACCTTTATATTATATTAGGCAAAAGCTAGAGCTTGGTTTCCACCAAATAATCCAGCTACAGCGTTTTTAATTTTATTTGCGTTTATTTTTTTGTGTTCGTAACGTGAATATTCGACTTGCCATCTATGCGATAATAATACTGTCGAAACCATTACATCCCCATGTCGAAATTATACTCTAAAACTAGTAAAAAGTAAAGCAGTATAAAAAAAAGAGCTTAGCTCTTTATATTAATTTTGTATAAATGGTTTTGCTTTTAAGTATTGTTTTGCAGATTCCTCTATTTTATCTATAGTACTCATTTCTAATGACTCGTATGTACAATTATTTGCTAGTTCATATTCACTTTCAAAACTAGTTCTTTCATGAAATAAACTTATCATTAAACCTATACTATGACCAAATAGAAAATTACCAATATACATATCTTTTCTTGATTTTTTTGCTCTTTTAAATAATTCTATTTCGGTAAAATCATCTTTTAATTGTTCAACAATATCTTCAATTGCATCCCATGCATCTGATGATATTCTTTTTGAATCAATTTTAACTTTATAACCATATGTAGGATCATAATCATCTGAATATGTTTCATTGTAATATCCTTGAAATAATATAAGTAACTTATATATCATATCAATTATTTTGTCTTTTTCTGCATCTTTTTCTAGTAATCTTATATCTTCAACCTCTTTTATTATCTCTTCCATAGAACTATATGGTTTAATTTTTTCTGGTTTTAAACCATATGTCTTTAGATTATTTTTTTCTTCTGTTCTAAAAATACTCACATTTACTTCCCCCTTCATAAATAATTGCGCTTATTATACTATACTTTTGCTATTTTGTCAAATTTAACCATATAAAAGATGTAGTAAACTAGATGTGGGAAAATAAATTGTTACATAAAAAAGAGAAAACAC